>JAESGW010000089.1_pt1 | contig 235814 bp, 232 predicted proteins | sample 9269791 | NCBI WGS metagenome assembly JAESGW01 (sample SAMN16773120, study PRJNA677053) | algae metagenome | isolation source: Aphanocapsa lilacina HA4352-LM1 and co-occurring heterotrophs from near cave... | place: USA: Maniniholo cave, near Haena, Kauai, HI | collected 2009-07-28 | reverse complement strand
GGATCAGAAGTCCATGTCGCCCATGCCGCCCATGCCGCCGCCCGGCATGCCGCCGGCGCCGCCCGAGTTCTTCTTCGGGGCGTCGGCCACGGCCGCTTCGGTGGTGATCAGGATGCCGGCCACGGAGGCGGCGTCCTGCAGGGCCGTGCGGACGACCTTGGCGGGGTCGATCACGCCCATGGCGACCAGGTCGCCGTACTCTTCGGTCTGGGCGTTGAAGCCGTAGGTGGCGCCCGGGTTTTCCAGCACCTTGCCGACCACAATGGAGCCTTCGACGCCGGCGTTCTCCACGATCTGGCGGATCGGGGCCTGGATGGCGCGGCGGATGATGGCGATGCCGGCGGTCTGGTCGGCGTTGTCGCCGGTCAGGCCTTCCAGCGCGCGGGTCGCCTTCAGCAGGGCGATGCCGCCGCCCGGGACGATGCCTTCTTCAACGGCCGCACGCGTGGCGTTCAGCGCGTCGTCGACGCGGTCCTTCTTCTCCTTGACCTCGACCTCGGTCGAGCCGCCGACGCGGATGACCGCGACGCCGCCGGCCAGCTTGGCCAGACGTTCCTGCAGCTTCTCCTTGTCATAGTCCGAGGTGGTGTCCTCGATCTGCTTCTTGATCTGCCCGATGCGGGCCTCGATCGCGTCCTTCTCACCAATGCCGTCCACAATGGTGGTGTCGTCCTTGGTGATGGTGACCTTCTTGGCCTTGCCGAGCATGTCGAGGGTGACGTTCTCCAGCTTGATGCCCAGGTCTTCGGAGATGACCTGGCCGCCGGTCAGGACGGCGATGTCCTCCAGCATGGCCTTGCGGCGGTCGCCGAAGCCCGGAGCCTTGACGGCGGCGACGCGCAGGCCGCCGCGCAGGCGGTTGACCACCAGGGTGGCCAGGGCCTCGCCCTCGATGTCCTCGGCGATGATCAGCAGCGGACGGCCCGACTGAACCACGGCTTCCAGGATCGGCAGCATGGCCTGCAGCGACGACAGCTTCTTCTCGTGCAGCAGGATCAGGGGCTCTTCGAGCTCGGCCTGCATCTTGTCGGCGTTGGTGATGAAGTAGGGCGACAGGTAGCCGCGGTCGAACTGCATGCCTTCGACGACGTCCAGCTCGGTCTCGGCGGTCTTGGCTTCCTCGACCGTGATGACGCCCTCGTTGCCGACCTTTTCCATGGCCTTGGCGATCATCTCGCCGACTTCCACGTCACCGTTGGCCGAGATGGTGCCGACCTGGGCGATTTCGGAGTTGTTCTCGACCTTCTTGGCCGACGCCTTGATCTCGGCCAGGACGGCGGTGACCGCCTTGTCGATGCCGCGCTTCAGATCCATCGGGTTCATGCCGGCGGCGACCGACTTCAGGCCTTCCTGGACGATCGACTGGGCCAGGACGGTGGCGGTGGTGGTGCCGTCGCCCGCCTTGTCGTTGGTCTTGGAGGCGACCTCACGGATCATCTGGGCGCCCATATTCTCGAAGGCGTCCTCGAGTTCGATCTCCTTGGCCACCGAGACGCCGTCCTTGGTCGAGCGCGGGGCGCCGAAGGACTTCTGGATGACGACGTTGCGGCCCTTGGGACCCAAGGTGACCTTCACCGCATTGGCGAGGACGTTGACGCCGCGCAGCATCTTGTCGCGCGCGTCGGTGTTGAACTGAACGATCTTGGCGGCCATGTGAGGCAGCTCCTATCTATCTGATTTCGTGGGAAAGAAGGTCGGTCGCCGGGTGCTTACGACAGCACGCCCAGGACGTCCGATTCCTTCATGATGATCAGGTCTTCACCGTCGACCTTGACCTCGGTGCCCGACCATTTGCCGAACAGGATGCGGTCGCCGGCCTTCAGCTCCAGGGCGTTGACGATGCCGCGCTCATCGCGGGCGCCGGGGCCGACGGAGACGACTTCGCCTTCCTGCGGCTTCTCCTTGGCGGTGTCGGGGATGATGATCCCGCCCTTGGTCTTGGATTCTTCTTCCACGCGCTTGACCAGCACGCGATCGCCGAGCGGACGAAACGCCATCTGTAGTTCTCCCTTTCAGGGCCTCTGATGATTGAGCGCCCCCGGACGCCGGCGCTTTGGCAGCCGCCACGCCCGAGTGCTAACGCGCCGCGGAAGTAGGTCCGGCGCGGGGGGGCGTCAAGGGCGGGCGACCGATTCAGTCGGGGGATTTCGCCAGCCAGGCCGCCTGGACGATGCGCCGGAACAGCGGAGCCGCCCGGCGGGTGGGGTCGCTGCCCTCCAGCCGCCGCCCGTCGCGCCGGAACAGGGCGTCGCGCGCGGGCCTGAGCACGCCCAGCGCGTCCCGCGGCCGGCCCGTGCGGGCCAGAAAGCCGCCGTGGTCCGCGGCCTGGAACACCGCGTCGGGATGCCCCGCCGGCTGACGCGCGGCCAGGATGGCCCCCGCGCGGATCATCAGGGCCTCCGCCTCCTCCGGACGACCGAGGCCGATCAGGGTCTGGCCATAGCCGTCCAGCGTGGTGACCAGATCTGGACTGTCGGTGCCCAGCCCCGCCTCCAGAACCGGCAGCGCCGTCTGGAACAGCGGCAGGGCCTCGGCGTGCCGGCCCTGATCGACCAGGCTGAAGGCCAGATTGGCCGTTGCGATACCGGTGAAGGGATGGTCGGGGCCGACCAGCTCCAGGGCGATGGCCAGCGCCTGCCGGAAGATGGGTTCGGCCAGGTCGCCGCGTCCCGTCAGGTGAAGCAGCCAGCCGTGGTTCGTCAGGGTCTGGGCCAGCAGGACCGGATTGTCGACCTGCCCGGCAATGGCCACGGCCCGCCGGTGCGCCCGCTCCGCCTCGTCCATCCGGCCGGTGCGGCGCAGGATGTTGCCGAGGTTGCTCAGCGCCAGCGCCACCTGCTCGTCCTCTGCACCATAGGCCGCCTCATAGATGACCAGCGCCCGCCTCTGGGCCGGCTCCGCCTCGGCATAGCGTCCCTGCGCCATCAGGGCGTTGGCCAGCTGGTTCAGCGCGTCGCCGACGTACGGATCCTCCGCGCCCAGAAGGTCCGTGCGCAGGGCGATCACGGTCCGGGCGGCCGTCTCGGCTTCGGCGAACCGGCCCAGAACGTCGAGGTTCTTCCCGCGCTCATAGGTCAGGTCGGCGATCAGCATCAGGTCGGCGCGAGTGCGCGGATCGCCGGTCAGGGACAGGCCCCGATCCGCGACGGTCAGGGCGTCCTCATGGCGACCCTGAATGTACCGCATGCGCGCTTGCACCAGCAGGGCGGGGATCAGGGCGGTCGACCGCGGGCCGAGGGCCGTCTCTACGACCGTCACCGCGCGACCCACCGCCGCGTCGGCCTCGTCTTCCCGGCCCAGACCTGCGCGGGCCTTGGCCACCTCGATCCAGGCGGCTGAGGCGGCGACGGGGTCGCCCCGGCCCTCGGCGTCTTCGGCAACGGTGGCGTAAAGGCTCTCAGCCCCGGCCAGATCGCCCCCCTCTGCCATTGCACGCGCATCGGCAATCCGGACATCGGTCGGCATCGGGGCGGGCAGCGGCGGCGGAGGTGGTGGAGGCGGGGGCGGCGCGACCGGGGGTGGCGGCGGCGGCGGCGGCACGTCCTGCGCTGTCGCGCAGCCGGCCAGAGTCAGCGCCGCCAGTACGGCCGCGCCTGTGAAAGATCGTCTGAAGCCGCGCCACATCTGCATGGGCAGACCGTGCCGTTCCTTGCTTTCGGCCGCAAGGCGCGCGGCATGAACGCCGGCTGAACGCCGGGTCCCCGGCACGTTCAGGCCGCCGGGTGCAAGGTGCGGACATGCCTCATGAAAGGAGCGCCGACATGAAGACGAAGATTCTGATGACCGCGGCCGCCCCGCTGGCCGCCCTGATGCTGACGGCCGCCCCCGCGGCGGCGCAGGACTGGCGCCACGACCGCGACCGTGACCGCAACGATTCAACCCGCGACGCCCTGCTGGGCGCGGCCGTGGGGGCTGTGGCCGGGGCCGTGATCGGTCAGGGCGACGGCACCTACATCCTCGGTGGCGCACTCGCCGGGGCCGCCGTGGGTGCCACCGGCGGCGACGACTGCGGCTACCAGCGTGACGGACGCTGCTGGCGCAATCAGGGCCACTGGGAGCGCGAGCACGGTATCGACCGCAACCGCTATGGCCAGCAGTACGGCTACGATCAGCGCTACGTGGACGGCCGGACCTATCAAGGCCGTGGCTATTACAGGGACGGCCGCTTCTGGCGGAACCACGGCGAGTGGCGCAGTTCCCAGAACCGCCGGGACCGCGACTATCGCTACGACCGCCGCTGGTAAGCTGAACTAGTCCTGCGGCTTCTTGCGGGACAGGAACGAGGGGCGCGCTTCCTTTGCGGGGGCGCGCTCCTTTTTCTTTTCAGCCTTGACCTTCGCCTTCGGCCCGGGGGGCGGGGGCGGTACGGGGCGGGTCGCCAGTCGGGTCAGCAGGGCGGCGGTCGACGGATCCAACCCCTCCGACGGGGTGCCCGCCTCGGCGTCGGCCAGCAGGCTGCGCGCCATGGCCTTGCCCAGTTCCACGCCCCACTGGTCGAAGCTGTTGATTCCCCAGAGCACCCCCTCGACGAAGGTCTTGTGCTCGTACAGCGCCAGAAGCGCCCCCACGGACCGCGGCGTCAGGGCGGTCATGACGATCGTGGTCGAGGGCCGGTTTCCGGGAAAGGCCTTGTGGGGCGACAGGCGCTCTGCCTCCTCAGGGTCCACGCCCAGCTCAAGCATCTCGGCCAGGGCCTGTCCGGCGGTCTTGCCCACCATCAGGGCCCGCGCCTGCGCCAGGGCGTTCGACCACAGGGGTGCCCCCGTCCCCGCCGTGCCCGTCGTGTCGCGCACGACCACAAACTCCGCCGGCACGATCTGCGGCCCCTGGTGAAGCTGCTGGAAGAAGGCGTGTTGGCCATTGGTGCCGGGCTCGCCGAAGACGATCGGGCCCGAGACGGCGACCGGTGCCCCGTCCAGCGTCACGCCCTTGCCGTTCGACTCCATCTCCAGCTGCTGCAGGAAGGCCGGCAGGCGGCGCAGGCCGTGGGCATAGGGGGCGACGGTGCGCGCCGTCCGGTCCAGCCCCGCGACGTTGAAGATCTGCGCCAGTGCCAACAGGACGGGCGCGTTCCGGTCCAGCGGGGCGGTGCGGAAATGGGCGTCCATCTCCGCCGCGCCCTCAAGCATCTCCGAGAACACGTCCCAGCCCAGACCGACGGCGCACGACAGGCCGACCGCCGACCAAAGCGAATAGCGCCCGCCCACCCAGTTGCGGAAGGCGAAGGTCCGCCCGCAGCCGAAGGCCTCGGCCCGTTCCGGCGCGGCCGTCACGCCAACAAGGTGCCGACCGAGGTGCTTCGCCGGCACGGCGGTCTTCAGCCAGTCGCGCACCAGCTCGGCGTTGGCCAGCGTCTCCTGGGTGGTAAAGGTCTTGGAGACGACCACGACCAGCGTTGCCTCGGGGTCCAGGCCCGCCAGCGCCTCGGCCATCTCGCGCGGGTCGATGTTTGCGACGAAGCGCAGGTCGAGGGTGGGCTCGACGGGGCGCAGGGCGTCCCACACCAGCCGGGGCCCCAGGTCCGATCCGCCGATGCCGATGTGGACGACCGCCTCGAACGGTCGCCCGCCCGTGCCGGTCTCGCGCGCCGTGCGGACGTCCTCGGCGAACTCCGCCATGGCCTCACGCACGGCCTCGACCTCATGTGAGACGGGCTCGCCCAAGGCCGCGAACACCGCCCCGTCGGGTGCACGCAGGGCGGGGTGAAGCACCGCGCGTTCTTCGGTCGGATTGACCACCTCGCCTCCAAACAGGGCGGCGCGCCGGCCCTCGACGTCGGCGGCGCGCGCCAGATCCAGCGCCGCGGCCAGACCCGCCTGCGACCACGGCTGTTTGGAGAGGTCCAGCAACAGGCCCGCGGCATCCAGCGTCATCCGCCCCAGCCGGTCGGGCTCGCGGTCGAACCAGTCGATGATGCGCGTCTTCGCATCCGCCTCGGCGGCACGGCGAAAGGCTTTCCAGGCCTTTTCGGGGGCGGCGGGGCGGGCGGTCGGCATCATCGGCTCCGAAGGCGGTGTAAGCGTCCGTTTACGGCTGGGGCGTACCCCCATTCAATGACCGATTCGCCAGTCGCGCGAGATCGGAGAACAAGGAACGCCGCCATGTCCTGCGGTCTGGCCCTCGCCGTCGCCCTGTCACTGACCGATCCCGCCGTCGCCGCGGCCGCCGCCCAGCCGGCGTGGCAGGCTGGCGACCCGGTCATCGTGGCCGAAGAGCCCCTGTTCCTCGACATCGTCGCGCGAGCGGAGAAGCTCAAGATCACGGCAGAAGGCTGGGCCGCGATGGACCTCGCCGCCGTTCTGGGCGGCCCCGATTGGGCCGGGTTCAAGGCGGACGCCCTCGCCCTGGCCGACCGCGACATGCAGGGGCATCTGGTGCTCAAGGAGCGCGGCGTGGACGGCGACCTGAAATGCATCCTGCGCGGCATTTCCGAGGACATCCCCGTCCGCCTGACCGCGCTGGAAAGCGCCGCGACCCCGGAAGAGCGCGCCTCGGCCCTGTCGGAACTGGTGCACCTGTTCGACGACAACGTGGCGGTGATCACCGCCCCGCCGCAGCCGGAAGTGTGATCAGGCCTCGGCCTCCACTGTCTCGGGATACTTGATCGAGCAGCCGTAGGGCTGAGCGAAGGGCGTCGCCACCGGGCGGCCGGCCTCGAGGTCCGTCAGGGCCGCGCGGACGAAGTTGTTGGCGCCCTCCAGATCCTCGACCTTGTTGGTCGGCCGGTCGTCGATGCCGCCGACAAAGACCAGACGACCCTCCGGATCGATGATCCGCATGTCGGGCGTGGTCTTGGCGTCGTACAGCTTGCCAACCTGCCCGGTCGGGTCGAGCAACAGGTGGGTCCAGGCACCATCTTGCTTGGCCTTGAAGGCGCGGGCGGCCTCGCCTTCGACGAAGCCCTGCGTGCCCGGTGCCGACGAGATGATCGTCAGCCAGACGACGCCGTCGCCCACGGCCTCGCGCTGCAGGGCCTGCATGGCCCCGGCCGAATAGTGCTTCTGGACGTAGGGGCAGCCTTCGTTGGTCCACTCGATCACGACGGTCTTGCCGCGGAAATCGGCCAGACTGCGCTGGACGCCGTCTGAATCGACCAGGGTGAAGGCGGGCGCCGCGGGCAGGGCGGCGGTCGAAGCGGCGGCGGTTTCCGTCTTCGGTTCGGGCGTTTCCGAGGCGGGCGAACAGGCGGCCAGGGCCAGAGCGGCGGCGCAGGCGAAGGTCAGGCGGATCATCTCGGGTCTCCTTCGGGTCAGCGGACGGAAGTCTCCTGCAGGGCGCGTACGATCGTGCCCTCGGTCAGCAGTTGCGGCAGGATGCGGGGCTCGCCGCCCCCCGCCGGATAGAGCAGATACAGGGGAACGCCCGAGCGGCCGTGGCGGGCCAGTTCTGCGGCAATCACGTCGTCACGACGCGTCCAGTCGCCGACCAGATAGACGGCGTTGGCCGCCTCCAGTGCCGTCGCCACACGGCCTGACGACAGGGCGGCGCGTTCGTTGATCTTGCAGGTCACGCACCAGTCGGCTGTGAAGTTGACCAGCACGGGTCGGCCCCCTGACCGCGCGGCAGCGACGGCCTCGGCCGACCACGGCTGCGACGGCAGGGCGGTCGCGCTTGCTCCGACGTCCCCGGCGACCGGGGCGGGCAGCATCGTTGCCGTTCCGGCCAGGCCGAAGCCGCCCAGCAGGGCCAAGGTCGCCGCGATGGCGCTCAGCACGGCCGGTCGGCCCTCCGCCCGCGCCGACTGGTTCAGGCCCGCCAGCCACAGGCCGAAGGCGACCAGCAGCGCGGCGGCGAACAGCAGGGCCAGGGCCTCGGCCCCCGCCTGCCGGCTGAACACCCAGGCCAGCCAAAGGGCGGTGCCATACATCGGAAACGCCAGCAGACCCTTCAGCCGCTCCATCCAGGGTCCGGGCCGCGGCAGTCGTCGCAGAAGGGCGGGGCTGAAGCTGACGGCGACGTAGGGCAGAGCCAGTCCGAGGCCGAGCATCGCGAAGACCAGCAACGCCAGCGGCCACGGCATCACCAGCGCGGCCCCCAGCGCGAAGGCCATGAAGGGCGCGGTGCAGGGTGCCGCCACCACCACAGCCAGCACGCCGGTGAAGAAGGCCCCCACGCCGCCCGGAAGTCGTGACAGCGGGCCCGATCCGGCCGCCGCCTGCAGGCCGGCACCCACGTGGAAAACGCCCGACAGGTTCAACCCGACCGCGAGCATCAGCAGCGTCAGTCCGGCCATGACGCCCGGCGACTGAAGCTGAAAGCCCCAACCGACCGCCTGTCCCGCCGCCCGCAGGGCCAGCAAGGCCCCGCCCAGCGCCACGAAGGCGACCAGCACCCCCGCAAGGAAGGCCAGGCCGTCACGCCGCGCGCGCGGCGCGTCGTGCGCCGTCGCGGCCAGCGACGCCGCCTTCATCGCCAGCACCGGGAAGACGCAGGGCATCAGGTTCAGGATCAGCCCCCCGATCAGGGCCAGACCCAGCGCCGCCAGCACGCCGACCGACGCGCCGCCGCCGGTCGTCTCCACGTCCGGGATCAGGTTTCCCCCGCCTGACGTGCCGGGCAGGGCCTCGCCGGGTTGGGCCGTGATCTCGAAGGCACCCCGGTCCGTGTCCAGCACCCCGGCCAAAGGCCGCGCCGTCGGGCCGAAGCCCCGGCCCGCCGTCAGCGTCAGCGCCACGCCGTCCGGTCCGCGCGTTCCGGTCTGTTCAGCCGCATGGTCCAGTACGCCGCCTTCGAAGGGGAAGAACCAGGCCCGGGTGACGCCCTCCAGCTCCGTCCCGGCGGCGGTCAGGACAGGACGGCCATCCTCACCGACCGTGATCCGCGCCGAGATCGGTGCCGGCCGGGGACTGGTCTCCAGCACCTGACGGATCGGACCGGCATGTTCCGTGTCGGTCGCTGCGCCCGTGGCGACGGGCAGGGCCAGCGACAGCTCAAGTTCGTCCGGCACGCACATTTCGGCGCTGCAGACGAGGAACAGGGCGGTGACGGTGAAGGTCTGGCGCGATCCGGGTGCGGCGTCGGCCGGAACCTGCACCGGGACCGGCAGATAGACGACGCCGGAATAACCGTAGTTCATCAGCTCGCCGAGGCGCTGCCGCTCCGGCAGGGGCCAGACGATCTCGCCGGCCGTGAAGCCTGCGGGCAACTGCCAGTCCAGCGTCGTGGCACCGCCGGAGTCGCCGGGATTGCGCCAGTAGGTGTGCCAGCCGGGCTCGATGTCCTGCCGCACCGCCAGCATCAGGGTTGAGCCGGGCGTGGCCCAGGCCGACATGGACACCAGTTCCGCCTCGATCCGCTCGGTCGACCGCGGCTGGGCCTGCGCAAGGGCGGGCCACAGCAGGACAGCCAGGATCAGGGCGAGCAAACGACGCAAGCGGACCTCCAAGGGTTCGCTTCCGTCCTAACGGGCCAGGGGCCCGCGTCCAAGTCGCGGCGACGCCGCAGGCGCGGCATCCGGTCAGGTCAGCGGGGCCGCGACTCGATGAAGACCTGGGTGCGGCGGCGCAGGGGCTCCACCGTTCCGTCGGGGGTCACCGCGCCCGTGTCCCCGGCCGCGTCCAGCTGGAAGGCGGGGGCGGGCCAGCCGCGGCCCTCGAACTCGGCCGCGACCGTCTGCGCCCGGCGCTGGGACAGGTTCATGTTCGCCTCCGGCGTGCCGGTGGCCGAGGCCAGGCCGATGACCGTCACCTTGGTGATGTCGCATCCGACCATCTGGTTGGCGACCAGATCGACGGCCTGGCGCGCCGGAGGGGTCAACTGGGCGGCGCTCTCGGCGAAATAGACCTCGAAGCTGCGGTTCCCGCAGGCCGACGGCTCGGCCACCAGTTCGTCGCGGCTCAGCGGCCCCTGCGCGCACGCCGACAGCGTCGCGGCGCTCAGGGCGAGGATGGGAAGAATGCGGAATGCGGTCATGACGTCCCCCTTGGTCGTTCGAGGTAACGCCGATTCGCCTGCGGAGTTGCGACGGAAGCTCCACCGTTCTTCGGGTCCCGAGGCACCGACGCGAAAACGCCCGCCTCCCTTGCGGAAGGCGGGCGCGTTCGAGGCTCAGCCGCGCTTAGCGGTAGCGGCGGCCGTCCGGATAGTAGCAGTCGCCTTCCGGGTAGCAGTAGATGCCGCGCGCCTGGTCGTAGCGCTGGTTGTTGCGGTCCTGGGCCGAGCCGCGGATCGCGCCGGCGGCACCGCCCACGACGGCACCGATGGCCGCGCCGCGTCCGGCGTTGCCGTCGCCGATGTTGTTGCCGATGATCGCGCCGGCCACGGCACCCACGCCGGCGCCGATGGCGCCTTGGCGGACCGTTTCATTGGTGCCGTATCCGTCGCTGGCGCACGCGGCGGTCAGCAGGCCGGCCCCGGCGATGGCGATGAGTGCCTTTTTCATTGTGTTTCGTCCTCTGGGAAATCTCGGGTTCGCCCCGGGGGTGAGAACGCTGGACCTGCGACCGGGTTCCGCGATTAGGCTTGACCGTAAGGTCGGCGTTATAAGGTTAACGTTCGGGACCGGACGCGGCCGGGGTTGGGCCGGAACAAGTTGGGGGTTTGTTGAATGATGCGTTTTCCTGAGATCGCCCGCATGGCGGATGACGGTGCCGGTCCGGTGTGGGCGTCCAAGCGCCGCCGCAGCGGCAATCCGGTGGTCGGCTTCCTCGTGGGTCTGCTGGCCCTGTTCGGTGCCGTGATTGGCGTTCTGTCGATCATGGACCGCTCGGTGGCCGAAGCCGGTGCCCGCATGGACGGCTGGATTGCCACCGCGTGGAACACCGTCAGCGGCAAGACGGAGGAGGCCGTGGACGCCGTCCCCGCCGCCGCTGACAAGGTTGCCGACGAGGCCGGCGCCGCCGCCGAGAAAACCGGCGACGCCCTCGAGGCCGGTGCCGCCAAGACCGCCGAAGAGCTGAAAAAGGCCGGCTGATCCGCCGGAACGCCCCGCGCGGCGGGGCGTTCGGCAGGCATGAGCGAAACCTTTGCCGTGGAAGCCGCCCCGACTGAACCCGAGGCGCGGGCCCTGACGCCCCATGTGACCCTGGGGCGCGTGCGGATGATCGTGAATCCCGCGTCCGGCAGCGTGGACCCGGGCGCGGCCGAGGCCGCGCGCGCTATCCTGGCGGAGTATCCGCTGGACGACGTCGAGGTCATCGAGCTCGAACCGGGTGCCTTCGCCGAGGGCATCGCCTCGGCGCTGGATGCACGCCCCGACCTGCTGATCATCCTCGCCGGCGACGGCACGGCGGGCAGCATCGCCTCGTCCGTCGGCGACGACGGGCCCATGATCGCGACGCTGCCGGGCGGCACCATGAACATGCTGCCCAAGGCGCTGTACGGCACGACCGACTGGCGCAAGGCCCTGCGCGAGACGCTCGAGAGAGGCGAGATCCGCCACGTCTCGGGCGGCGAGGTCGAAGGCCGGGTCTTCTTCTGCGCCGCCATCTTTGGTGCCCCGGCCCTGTGGGCGCCGGCGCGGGAGGCCGTTCGCGAGGGCAACTGGCGTCTCGCCTGGCTACACGGCCGACGCGCCCTGCGCCGGGCCTTCGGCGGACGCCTGCGCTATCAGCTGGACGGCGGACCGACGCGACGCGCCGAGGCCATGGCCCTGATCACGCCGCTGATCTCCAGAGTCATGGACGTCGATCGGGGCCTGGAAGCCGCCGCCATGAGCCCCGCGGGAGCCGCCGACGCCTTCCGGCTGGCCGCGCACGCCCTGTTTGACGACTGGCGCCACGATCCGGCCGTTTCCACCCAGACCGTTCGCAAGGTGGCCATGCGGGCGCGCTCGCGCATCCCCGCCGTGGTCGACGGCGAGCCGATGCGGCTGGACTCCCATGCTCTTGCGACCTTCCGTCCCCGCGCTTTCCGCGCCCTCGCGCCGTCTCTCGACCCGGCGGGGATCGAAGCGTGAGCGGACGGCTGGTCCAGGTCTCCGACGTTCATTTCGGACGCGAGAACGCCGCAGCGGCCGAGGCCGCGATGGAGCTCACCCACTCGCTCCAACCCGACCTGACGCTGGTCACCGGCGACGTCACCCAGTCAGGCCAGCCGGAGGAGTTCGAGGCCGCGTCGCGCTGGATCGACCGCCTCGCGAACCCGACCTTCGTCGTCGTGGGCAATCACGATGTGCCCTATTTCAATGTCTGGCACCGGCTTTTCTCGCCCTGGAAGGCGTTTGAAACCGTGATCGGCCATCCCGCACACGATCACCAGTACGTCGGCGACCGGGTCATGGTTCGCGGAGTCACCACTGCGCGCGGCTGGCAGGCCCGGCTGAACTGGTCAAAGGGTGTCATCGACCTCGACCAGACCCGCCGGGCGGCCGAGGCGCTGGAGGCGGCACCCGCCGGCACGCTTCGGGTGCTGGCCTGCCATCACCCGCTCATCGAGATGATAGGCACGCCCGTGACCGGGGACGTCCGGCGCGGCGAGGCCGCGGCCCTGATCTTCGCGGAGGCCGGCGTCGACCTGATCCTGACCGGGCACGTGCACGTCCCCTTCGCCACGCCTATCCCGCTCGCCGACCAATGCTCCTACGCCGTCGGCTGCGGGACCCTGTCGGACCGGGAGCGCGGCGCGGCGGCCAGCTTCAACCTGATCGACTGGGATGACGCCGAGATCGCGGTCACTGTCATGGCCTGGACGGGCGCAAGGTTCGAGGAGAGCCAGGTCTGGCGCCTGCCGCGCCGGGGTCGCCCGGCGGTGGTCGAAGCCGTGCCGACCGCTTCTCCTGTTCCAACGGGCGATCCGACGCACTAGGCTTCGCGCGCCTTCCACCCCGCGCGAGTCCCATGCCCGACCAGACCGACAAACAGACCTTCTCCGACGACGAGGCGCTGGAGTTCCACCGCGTCCCGACCCCGGGCAAGATCTCCATGGCCCCGACCAAACCTATGGCGACCCAGCGCGACCTGTCGCTGGCCTATTCGCCCGGTGTGGCTGTGCCGGTGCTGGCGATCGCCGAGGACGCGGACAAGGCCTACGACTATACCGCCAAGGGCAATCTGGTCGCCGTGATCTCGAACGGCACGGCCATTCTGGGCCTCGGCAACCTCGGCCACATGGCGTCCAAGCCGGTGATGGAGGGCAAGTCCGTCCTGTTCAAGCGCTTCGCCGACGTCGACAGCTTCGACGTCGAGGTGAAGACCACCGATCCCGACGAGTTCATCACCGTGGTGAAGAACATCGGCGACACCTGGGGCGGCATCAATCTGGAGGACATCAAGTCCCCGGAATGCTTCGTCATCGAGAGCCAGCTGCAGGACCTGCTGGACGTGCCGGTCTTCCACGACGACCAGCACGGCACCGCCATCATCTCGACCGCCGGCCTGATCAACGCCTGCCACATCGCCGGCAAGCGGCTGGAAGACGTCAAGGTCGTGCTGGTGGGGGCCGGCGCGGCGGGCCTGTCGTCAATCGGCCTGATGAAGGCCGCCGGGGTGAAGGCCGAGAACACCGTCATCCTCGATCGCGATGGCGTCGTCTACAAGGGTCGCCCCAACGTCGACCAGTGGAAGGCGGCGCATGCCACCGACACGCCGCACCGGACGCTGGAAGAGGCCATGGTCGGTGCCGACGTTGTGCTCGGCCTTGCGGCCAAGGGCGCGATCACCAAAGAAATGGTCGCCTCCATGGCGCCCAATCCGATCATTTTCGCCATGGCCAATCCGGACCCGGAGATCACGCCCGAAGACGTGCACTCCGTCCGCTCCGACGCCATCGTCGCCACCGGCCGGTCGGACTATCCGAACCAGGTCAATAACGTGCTGGGTTTCCCCTACATCTTCCGCGGCGCGCTGGACGTGCGGGCCCGGCAGGTGAATCACGAGATGAAGGTCGCCTGCGCCGAGGCCCTGGCTGCCTTGGCCCGGGAGGACGTGCCCGACGAGGTCGCCGCCGCCTATCGGGGCCGGAAGCTGAAGTTCGGGCCCGACTACATCATCCCCTCACCCTTCGACCCGCGCCTGATCTGGTACATCCCGCCTTTTGTGGCCCAGGCCGCGATGGACACGGGCGTGGCCCGCAAGCCGATCGCCGACATGGATGCCTATCGCGCCCAGCTGCGCGAGCGGGTCGATCCGTCCGCCGCCCTGATGCAGAAGATCAGCAGCGCCGTGCGCGGCGCGCCGAACAAGCGCGTGGTCTTCGCCGAGGGCGAGGAAGCGTCGGTCATCCGTGCCGCCTGGCAGTTCAAACAGGCCGAGCTGGGCACGCCGATCCTGATCGGGCGCGAAGATCTGGTGCGCCAGAACGCGGCCGAGGCCGGGCTGAACTTCGACGACCTCGGTATCGAGATCGTCAACGCCCGGGTCTCGCACCGCAACGCCGAGTACGTCGACTTCCTGTACGGAAAGCTGCAGCGCCGTGGCTGGCTGCGCCGCGACGTCCAGCGCATGGTCAATCAGGACCGCAACTATTTCGGCGCCGCCATGCTGGCCAAGGGCGAGGCCGACTGCATGGTCACGGGCGTCACCCGCAACTTCAACATGGCCATGCGCGAGGTCGGCCGCGTGCTGGACGTGCGTGGCACCCTGATCGGCATGTCGATCGTTCTGGCCAAGGGCCGGACCCTGTTCATCGCCGACACCACGGTGCACGAACTCCCCGACGCCGAGGAGCTGGCCGACATCGCCGTCCAGGCCGCCACGACGGTGCGCCGCCTCGGCCGCACGCCGCGCGTCGCCTTCATGAGCTATTCCACCTTCGGCAACCCGCCCGGCGACCGGGGCGAGAAGGTGCGCGAGGCGATCCGCATCCTGGACCGCCGCGGCGTCGACTTCGAATACGAAGGCGAGATGCCGCCCGAGCTGGCGCTGGATCCGGAACTGCGCGCCAACTACCCCTTCATGCGCCTGTCCAAGGACGCCAACGTCCTGATCATGCCGGCCGTCCACTCCGCCTCGATCTCGACCAAACTGGTCCAGGCGCTGGGCGGCGCCACCGTGATCGGTCCGCTGCTGGTGGGCATGGAGAAGTCGGTCCAGATCGTCTCGCTGGGGGCCTCGGTCAGCGAGATCATCACCGCGGCCACCTTCGCGGCTTACGAAGAGGGCGTGATCGAGGAGGGGTGACCCTCCTCGATCGACCTCACGACGGCTGGGCTTGCGTCTGCTCTTCCTCGGCCCGGGCCGCGGCCTCGGCGACGACGGCCGGCTGACGGCGGGCGACGTAGAAGGCCAGCAGGATGGCGAACACGCCGATCACGGTCGAGTACAGAAAGAAGGTGAAGTAGCCTGCTCCCAGACCCTGGACCGTGGTCCCGCTCTTGGCGGCACCTTCTACCAGCGACCCCTCGGGCATGCCCGCGAAGAGGCCCTTGAAGGCGGACGGCACACCCCCGGCGTCGGCCGAGCGCGCTGATGCCTCCACGATCTTTCCGGACTGCGACGCGATGATCTTGCCAGGCAGGGCGTAGAGAGAGCTGAACAGGGCATACTGGGTGGCGGTGAAGCCGATCGACGTCAGGCTGGACATGTAGGCGATCAGCGCCGTGCCGGCGATGCCTGTGGCCACGTTGTCGATGCTGATTGCGACGAAGAGCGCCTGGACGTCGTGCCCCTGCGTCGCCAGCCAGGCGAAGACCAGGTTCGACACCGGACTCATAAAGGCCCCGATCACCATCGTGCGGATCAGGCCCAGCTGCATCACCATCCAGCCGCCGACGAACACGCCCACGGACGTGGCGACCACGCCGAACACTTTTCTCACCTCCGCGACCTCGATCTTTGAGAACCCCATGTCGAGGTAGAAGGGGTTCATGATGTTCAGGACGAAGTCCGACAGCCGGTAGAGACAGATCAGGGCCAGGATCGGCAGAGCCAGACGTCCGAAACGTACGAAGAAGTCCTTCAGCGGCTCACCGAAAGATCCCGCCAGATAGGCCCCCGGCCGGGTGCGGAAGCCCGGCACCGGCCAGCACGCTGCCGTCAGCAGCAGGAAGCCGCCGATGACATAGGCGAACTGGATGGCCACACCTGACGCGTCGCCATTCTCCAGCCCCGCCGTCACGGCCGCCCGTGCACCTGCGTCCAGTACGCCTCCGGACGCCCATAGCAGGGCATCCGGTTGATCGGTCAGGCCGGTGCCGATGACCAGGGCGGCGATGGCGATCAGGCCGAGGCGCACGATCCATTCGACCACCTCGAACGCCGGGCGCGACGGCACGTCGCCGACGGGGATCGGGCGGACCACATGCTGCTGCTCTCTCGGGGCCATCAGCACGCCCAACACGCCGAACCCCATGAGCGCGGCCATCACCGCATAGGACAGGTTCCAGTTGTACAGCTCGGCCAGGATCAGCGGCAGGGCACCGGCGGTGATCTGGGCCACGCGCCAGCCCAGCTGGTAGGCGGCGGCCATCGCGCCCTGCCGGCTGTCATCCGCCGCCTCGATGCGCCAGGCGTCGATGGCGATGTCCTGGGTCGCGCCGAAGAAGCCGACGATGACGGCGAACAGGGCGACCATGCCCAAGGCATTCTGCGGATTGGATCCCGAGATCAGCCAAAGGCCGAGGATCAGCATGGCCTGCGTCGCCAGCATCCACGACCGGCGATGCCCCAGCCATTTCGTCAGGACGGGAATGTTGGTGCGGTCCAGCAGCGGCGCCCAGACGAACTTCAGCGCATAGGTCAGGGTGGCCAGGCCGAAGAAGGCAATGACCTCCAGCGACACCGAGGCGTCGCGCAGCCAGGCCGACAAGGTGTCGAAGATCAGCAGGTTGGGCAGGCCTGAGGCGAACCCCAGCAGCAGCATGACGAAGACGCGTCGCTCGCCATAGACGGCCAGGCCCCCCAAGGCCCGCGCGGGTTTCGCGGCGTCGGTCATTCAGGCGTCCCTCTTCGAACGCCCCCCACGGCGTCGATCAGGCGACCTTGGCGCGGACTTCCCGGTTCGTCCAGCGGGCCAGCGCGGCGCGCAGGGCGTCGGGCTCCAGCGGCTTGGGCATCCAGTCGTCCATTCCGGCGTCCAGACAGGCGCGCCGGTCCTCCTCGAAGGCGTTGGCGGTCAGGGCCACAATGGGCGTGCGGTCGCCGCCGGCGCGGATCGCCCGCGCCGCCGTCGGCCCGTCCATGCCGGGCATCCGCATGTCCATGAACACCAGATCGTAGCGCGCCCGCTTCAGCGCCTGCACGGCCTCGTCGCCGCTGGCGGCAGTCTCGACCGTGCAGCCCTCGCGTTTCAGCAGGGTCCGGGCCAGCAAGGCACCGACCGGATTGTCCTCGACCAGCAGCACCCGCGCGGAGAACTGCCGGGGCGGGGCCACGCGGTCGTCGTCCGGTACCGCGGCGGCCGCCTGTGGTCCGCGCTTCACCGCCGCCAGCGCGCGTTCGGCCAGAGAGGCACCGCGCAGGGGCTTGATCAGATATCCGGCCCAACCCGCGCCGCGATAGCGCGCGATCAGGTCGCGGTCGGCCGGGCGCAGCAGGATCAGCGCCGGCCGGTCCGGCCGCTCGGCCAGGGCCCGGCCTGCCGCGGCGGCCTCCGCATGGTCGACCAGCAGCACGTCCGCCTGCTCGCCGATCAGGGCACCGCAGGCCCGCGCCTGCGCCTCGGCCGCACGGCAGACGAAGGGATCGGGGCTGCGCACGGCGACCGTCAGCCCGGCCAGTGGCGGGGGCGCGGCAAGCTTCACCGGCGTTGCGTCGAACTCGGCGACGAAGATGAAGCGTGCGCCGAGCCCGTCGGGCCGGTCCTGAACGGCGACGGAGCCGCCCATGGCCTCGGCCAATCTGCGCACGACCGCCAGTCCCAGACCGGCGCCGTCGACGCGCACGGCGTCGCCCGCTTCGGCGTGGCCGAACTCCTCGAAGATGCGCGCGCGCGCCGCCTTGGGCACGCCCGGCCCGGTGTCGTCGATTGTCAGCGTCAGCCGGGCCCGGCCACCGGGCAGGGTCTTCGTCGTCGCCCGCACCGCGACCGCACCGGTTTCCGTGAATTTCACCGCATTGCCGGCCAGGTTGAACAGCACCTGCCGCAGCCGCCCCTCGTCTGCCGACAGACGCACGGCCGGCCCTTCCGACCAGCCGACGATTTCCAGACCCTTGTCGTGGGCCCGCGGCGCCAGCAACTCGACCACCTGACGCACCAGCGCCTCGGGATCGACCGGGGCCAGGTCGAACTCCAGCTTGCCGGCTTCCAGGCGGGCATAGTCCAGCAAGTCGTTGACCAGCCCCAGCAGATGCTCGGCCGACGCCCGCGCGGCTTCCGCATAGGCGCGCTGCGCCCCGTCGAGCCGCGTCCGCTGCAACAGGCCCAGCATGCCGATCGCCCCGTTCAGGGGCGTGCGCATCTCATGGCTCATCAGCCTCAGGAACTGACGCTCCGGAGAGGTTTCGACGGACGGGGCGGGACGCTTTGGGGCACGCGACATGGAGCCAGTCTGCCCCGGCATCCCTTGAAATCGGGCGAGCGAAGATGGCTAACGCCGTCCGAACGCTGGCTGCCGGACGGCGTCAGATCCGCTTGAGCCGCTTCGCGTGGCCGCCGACCATGTTCAGAGCCACCCGGTCGGGCAGGTGTTTGGCCAGGCCGGCCAGCAGGGTGTTCATCACGCCCGGCGTCACCTGCGGACGGTTCGCCTCGCAGGCCTCATACCCCACGCGCGCCACGTGCTCCGCCGTCTGCCACATCCAGGCGGGATAGGCGCTCGACACCTCCTGCCGCGTGCCGTTGACGTCGTGGAACTCCGTCAGGGTGTAGCCTGGGCACAGGGCGGTGACGTGCACTCCCGTGCCGCGCAGCTCCAGATGCAGGCCCTGCGACGCCTTGATCAGGAAGCTCTTGATCGGCCCGTACAGGGTGTCTCCGCCCGTCGCCGGCATGCGTCCGGCGAGCGAGGCCACATTCAGGATCCTGCCGAAGCCGCGCTGGACCATGCCGGGTGCCAGCCGCCGCGCCAGCTCGACGGGCGCGCCCAGCATCACCTGCACCATGGCTGCGTGGTCCGCGGGGTCGGTATTCAGGAAGCCGGAGGTACGGCTGAAGCCGGCATTGTTGCACAGGCCGTCCACGTGCAGCCCGCGGCGATCGATCTCCGCCACCAGCCGGGCGGGCGCGTCCCGGTCAGCCAGATCGTCGGTCAGCACCGCGACCGCCGCGCCCGAACGGACCAACTCGCCGGCCAGCACCTCAAGTGGCCCCTCGCGGCGCGCCGTCAGGATCAGATCCCATCCGTGGGTCGCATACACCCGCGCCAACGCCGCCCCGATCCCGGCCGAGGCACCGGTGACCAGCATCGTCGGACGGACCTTCGACGGCAGACTCATGTCTTCCGGCCTACCGCGCTTCGCGCTGCTTGAGGCCGCACGTCAGGCCGCGACCGGACACGACAAATGCGGCGCAAAGGCCCGCAGCGAGGCGGCGTCCTCGGCCAGAAGGTCGGCGATGGTGATTTTGGCGAGGGCCGCGCCCGCGGCCTGATCGGCGGCGGTCAGGGCCTTGGCGACCTGCCGGGGAATGTGCTCCCCAACCGGGCAGCCCTTGGCCCCGGCGGGCGGGGAGCCCAGATGGGCGCAGCCGTTCACGGCCCTCAGCACCTGGTCCAGGGTGATCTCCTCGGGCCGGTGCAGCAGCCACGCACCGCCGGACGCGCCGGGGCGTGTCGCGATCAGCCCGGCCTTGGCCAGCAGGGCGGTCACGCGGCGCACTACCACGGGATTGGTCGGCACCGAGGCGGCCAGCACGGCGCTGGCAGCAGCCGCCTCAGGCCCATAGGCACCCTTGTGGGCCAGATAGGCCAGGGCATGGGCGGCGACGGGAAAGCGTTGGCTGTCGGACATGGAGTCTCCAGCCCCCAATTTAGGTCCGCGCGCGCCGAATCACAAACGACGCAACCTCCACAGACGCCGGATCGTTCCGGGCCCGCGATTGAAGCGCCGCCGGAAAGGGTCTAAAGCCCCGCGGCTTTCGAGAACGGACCGCCTCCCCGCGCGTCCCGGAGACTGTGAATGGCTGGGGTCGACCCCCGCGACGAGGCCGCCCCGCCCGCCGCTTCTTCCCACACCGCGACGCCCGACGCCTCCCAGGGCGACGGACACGCCCGCGCAGGCAAGGGCGCGCTGATCATCGGTGCCATCGGCGTCGTCTTCGGCGACATCGGCACCAGCCCCTTCTACGCCATGCGCGAGGCGCTGGCGCACACCCGCTCGGGCGGCGAGTCGGAAGCCGCCATTCTCGGCGTCGTGTCCCTGGTGTTCTGGGCGCTGATCCTCGTCGTGACGCTGAAGTACGTCGTCTTCCTGATGAAGGCGGACAACAAGGGCGAGGGGGGGACCCTGTCGCTGATGGCCCTGGCCCAGCACGCCATCGGCCGGCGCAGCGCCCTGATCTTCCTGCTCGGCGTCTGCGGCGCGGCGCTGTTCTATGGCGACGGCATCATCACCCCGGCGGTGTCGGTACTGGGTGCCGTCGAGGGACTGAAGGACGCCCCCGGTCTGGCGGGCCGTGTCGACGGCTTCATCCTGCCCATCGCGGCGGGCATCCTGATCGGCCTGTTCCTGATCCAGTCGCGCGGCACGGCGGCGGTGGCGCGGTGGTTCGGGCCCTTGACGACCGTCTGGTTCCTCGTCCTGGGCGCGCTGGGCCTCTACCACATCTTCGACGACGTCTCGATCCTGCGGGCCCTGTCGCCGCACTACGGTGTCGTCTTCCTCTTCGACAACGGCTTCCTCGGTTTCGTCATCCTGGGCAGCGTCTTCCTCGCCGTCACCGGTGCCGAGGCGCTGTATGCGGACATGGGCCATTTCGGAAAGGCGCCGATCCGTCAGGGCTGGCTCTGGTTCGTCCTGCCCTGTCTGACGCTGAACTATCTGGGGCAGGGCGGTCTGGTGCTGGCCGACCGGTCCGCCGCGGCCAACCCCTTCTGGATGATGGTGCCGGAAATGGCCTACTGGCCGGTCTTCGTCATTGCCACCATCGCCGCAATCATCGCCAGCCAGGCGGTCATCACCGGGGCCTTCTCGGTCACCCAGCAAGCCGTCCAGCTGGGGCTGTTGCCCCGGATCAGCATCCTCAACACCTCCGAAAGCCAGGCCGGCCAGATCTTCGTCCCGGCGGTCAACATGATGCTGATGGTCGGCGTCCTGTTCCTGCTGGCCATGTTCCAGACCTCGTCCAACCTCGCCGCCGCCTACGGCATCGCCGTCACCGGCTCGATGTTCGTCGACAGCCTTCTGGCGTGGTTCGTGGTCCGTCGGTTGTGGAAGTGGTCGCTGCCGCTGTCGCTGGCGGTGCTGACGCCCTTCATCGCACTGGATCTGGTCTTCCTGACCTCGAACCTTCTGAAGATCCCCCAGGGAGCCTGGTTCCCGCTGGTCCTCGGTGCAGGCCTGCTGATCGTCATGTGGACCTGGGTGCGCGGTACCCAGATCCTGACGGCCAAGACGCGCAAGGACTCCCTGCCGCTCACCGACCTGATCGAGATGCTGCGCGCCCGCCCGCCGCACCGCGCGCCCGGGACGGCCATCTTCCTGACTTCCGATCCCGACGTCGCCCCGGTCGCCCTGATGCACAATCTCAAGCACAACAAGGTGCTGCACGAGAAGAACGTCATCCTGACCGTCCGCACCACCGACCGGCCACGCGTGCCCGACGACAAGCGCGTCCAGATCGAGCCCATCTCCGACGACTTCAAGAAGCTGACCATCTTCTACGGCTTCATGGAGCAGCCGAACGTGCCCAAGGCGCTGGGCGTCTGCCGCCGCCAGGGGCTGAAGTTCGACATCATGTCGACCAGCTTCTTCCTCGGCCGCCGTTCGGTCGTGCCGTCGGCGCAGCAGGGCATGCCCCTGTGGCAGGACCGGCTCTACATCTTCCTGATGCGCAACGCCGCCAACCCCACCGACTTCTTCCACATCCCGCCGGGCCGCGTGGTCGAACTCGGCGCGCAGGTCTCGGTTTGAGCGACGTCGAGCCCGCTGCCGGCGTCGAGGCGCGCCGCGCTGCCGGGTTCCTGCTGGAAGGGGCCCTGTCCGGCCGCGACGGTCTGGCGGCCGTGCAGGCGGGCAAGGCGTTCAACGCCCTGTCGCCGCAGGACCGCGCCTTCGCCCGCGCCTGCGCCATGGGGGCCCTGCGCCGTCTGGGCGAGATCGACCGCGCGCTGGACGCCCGGCTGAAGACCGCGCCGCCGCAGCAGGTCCGCACCCTGTTGCGCATCGCCCTGGCCCAGCGGCTGGTGCTGGACGTGCCGGCCTTCGCCACCGTCTCCACCGCCGTGAAGCTGGCCGAGCGTGACGCCAAGACCCGGCCTTACAAGGCGCTGGTCAACGCCGTGCTGCGGGGGCTGGAGCGCGACGGCCTGCCGGACGCCGACCCGGTGGCCAATCTGCCCGGCTGGCTGGCTGCCCGCTGGACCCAGGCCTGGGGGGCCGACGCGACCGCCGCCATCGCTCGCGCTGCCCGCGAGGAGCCGGCCACCGACCTCAGCCTGAAGCCGCATCAGGACGCCGCCGCCCTCGCCGCCGACCTGGAGGGTGAGGTCCTGCCGGGCGGCTCGGTCCGCACCCGACGTCGCGGCGACCTCTCGACCTGGCCCGGTTACGCCGAAGGCGGCTGGTGGGTCCAGGACGCGGCAGCAGCCGTGCCCGTGCGGGCGCTGGCCCCGCAGGCCGGCGAGGCCGTGCTCGATCTGTGCGCCGCGCCCGGCGGCAAGACGTTGCAGCTGGCGGCGGCCGGTGCCGCGGTGGTCGCGCTGGACCGCAACGCCGCGCGCCTGAAACGCGTGCACGAAAATCTGGCCCGCACAGGCCTCACGGCCGAGGTCGTGGCCGCGGACGCCGCCGGTTGGGACGATCCGCGCTTGTTCGACGCCGTGCTGCTGGACGCCCCCTGCACCGCCACCGGTACGCTGCGGCGCCATCCGGAAGCCCTGCACGCCGTGCGTCCCGCCGACGTCGCCAATCTGGCCGACGTCCAGCACCGCCTGCTGGACGCCGCCGCCGATCGGGTGAAGCCGGGCGGGCGGCTGGTCTACTGCGTCTGCTCGCTGGAGCGCGAAGAGGGCGAGGGCCAGGTTCCGGCCTTCCTGCGCCGTCGGCCGGAGTTCCGCCTGACTTCGATCGATCCCGGTGCCGTCGGTGCCCCGGCAGACGCCGCCTCGGAGCACGGCCTGCGTCTCCACCCCGGCCAGTGGGCCGAGCGGGGCGGGCTGGACGGCTTCTTCATCGCGCGCTTCGACCGCACGGCCTGACGCGGCTTGCCCCACGCGGCGGTGCGGCTTAAGCCCGGACCATGGCCGCGCCCCTGATCTGTCCGTCCATCCTGTCCGCCGATTTCGCCCGTCTGGGTGAGGAGGTCGCCGCCATCGACGCCGCGGGTGCCGACTGGATCCACGTCGACGTCATGGACGGCCACTTCGTGCCCAACCTGACCATCGGCCCGGCGGTGGTGAAGGCCCTGCGCCCGCATTCGCAAAAGCCGTTCGACGTCCACCTGATGGTCGCCCCGGTCGACCCGTGGCTGGAAGCCTATCGCGAGGCCGGCGCGGACATCCTGTCCGTCCATCCGGAGAGCGGCCCGCACGTCCACCGCACCCTGGGCCAGATCCGCAAGCTGGGGGCCAGGGCTGGTCTGGTCCTGAACCCCGCCACTCCGGTCGAGGTCGTGGCCGAATCCGTCGACCTGCTGGACCTGGTCCTGATCATGTCGGTCAACCCGGGCTTCGGCGGCCAGTCGTTCATCGACTCCTCCCTGCGCAAGATCGAACGCGTCCGCGCGATCCTCGACGCAGCGGGCTCGAAAGCCGTGCTGCAGGTCGACGGCGGCGTCACCGCAGCCAACGCCGGGGCCTGCGTCGCCGCCGGTGCCGACGCGCTCGTGGCCGGCACCGCGGCCTTCAAGGGCGGGGCCGACGCCTACGCCGCCAACATCTCGGCGCTCAAAGCCGCGGCGTGAGCGGGACTCCCGACATCCCCGGCCTGCGCGGTGCCCCCATGCGCACGCCGGTCAGACCCACCGGCGCAGCCTCCGGCCCCGAGCTCTGGCCTGCCCTCGCCGGGCGCATACTGACCCGCCAGCTGTGGATCGAGCTCTATGGCCTGCCCGGCTACGGCGCGACGCTGGGTGGCACGAAGGTCGCCGCCTTCGCCTGCGCGCCCCGGGATCCGCGACCCATCGATCCGGCGCTGGGCCGGTCGGTCCTGGACGGCCGCTTCGTCCTGGCCGGCACGGCCATGGACGTCGCCGCGCCCGAGGACCCTTGGAACCGGCCCAGCCCGTCGCAGCCGTTTGCGGCCCAGTTGCATGCCTTCGCCTGGCTGCCGCACCTGATGGCCGAGGGCGAGCGCGGCGTGCGCGAGGCGCTGCGGCTGGTCCGGGGGTGGGAGGCCGTGTTCCGCCGCTGGTCCCCCTTCGTCTGGGATGCCGACCGCCTGTCGCGCCGGGTGTTCAACCTGTCCTGCGCCGCCCGCCGCCTCGGCTCGGCGGCTGACGAGGCCGACCGGCTGGCGCTGGCAGTCAGCCTGTCGCGTCAGGCTCGTCAGCTGCTGCGCGCGCCCGATCCGACCGCCCGCCGGGCCGAGCGCCTGGCCGCTGCGGCCCTGGCCGGTTGCGTGCTGACCGGGCCCGCGGGCGCCTCGCTGCGTCGTCGTGCGCTCGCCCGTTTGCCGGGTGCCCTGGCCCAGGGCGTGGGCGAGGACGGGGGGCACACCAGCCGCAACCCGGAGGCCGGGCTGGAGCTGCTGCTCGACCTCATGACCCTGTCCGACGCCCTGAACCAGCTGGGCGAGCCGGTCCCCGAAGCCGTCAGCCGTGCCATGGCGCGTCTCGGCAAGGGCGTACGCACGCTGGCCCTCCCCGACGGGCGTATGGGCAGTTTCCACGGCGGCGGCGCGTCCCTTCCCGGCGCGGTCGCCGCCGCGCTCGGGCCCGCGGACGCGGGGGAGCCCGGCGTCGCCTGCGCCGGCTACGCACGACTGCACAGCCCGTTGCTGACCGTGCTCGCCGACGTCGCCGCGCCGCCGCGCGCGGCCTGGGGCGCCGACGCCTGCGCCCAGCCGCTGGCGCTGGAGATCGTCTGCGGCAGAGACCGTCTGGTTACCGGCTGCGGTTGGACCCCGCTGGCGTCGGACCGTCAGGGCCTGCGCCTGACACCCGGCCATTCGACCCTGACCCTGGGTGAAAGCTCGCTGGGCGAGCCTCTGGCCGGCTGGAAGGCGAACGTCCTCGGGCCCCGCTTGGCCGGCCGCCCCTATGCCGTCCGCACCGAGCGCCGCGACGGCGACGGTGCCGTCTGGCTGGAGATCGAGCACGACGGCTGGACCGCCTTCGGCCTGACGCATCAGCGCCGCCTGTATCTGGACCAGCGCATGGACGAGCTGCGCGCGGAGGAACGGCTGTTCCCCACCGCCGGCCGACCCGACGCCACCCGCCAGATCGCCGCCCCCTACGCCATCCGCTTCCATCTGGAGCCGGGGGTGCAGGCCTCGCTGGCGCGGGATCGTCGCTCCATCCTGCTGCGCGGCCACTCCAGCCGCGGCTGGTGGTTCCGCACCGACGGGCCGGATGTGGCCATCGAGCCCTCCGTCCACGTCGACGGCGGCCTGACCCGCCGTTCGCTGCAGATCGTCGTCCGCGGCTCGGCCCGCACAGACAATGAGACCAAGATCCGCTGGAAGCTCAGCCCGGCGGGCGGGGTGGGGGACCCGGTCTGAGGCTTGACCTCCTCGCGCCGCCCGGTGTGATCTATCCGCGGGAGGACTGTTCCATGAAGTTGCTGATGATCGCGGCCGCTGCCGCTTGCGTCGTGACGCCCGCGGTGGCCGTGGCTCAGGAGACCGACGATTGGGAGTACGGCGAGGACGTCCCCACGGGATTGTTCGCCGCCGTAAGCCGCTACGACACCGGTCAGGCCATCGTGGTCCAGTGCCGCGCCGGCGACCTGTCGGTCGTGGTTCAGGGGCTCGAGCTGGGCGAAGGCCAGCGCGATGTGCGCGTCGCCCGCACCGACGGCCGCCGTGACGACCAGCCGTGGCGCGCCATGACCCCGACCGCAGGTGGGGCCGAGATGCCCGGCCGCGCCGCGCGGATGCTGCGCGGCGGCGGCGCGGTCCAGTTCCGCACTGTGGAGGGCACGCCCGCGGCGCGTCTGGGACTGGAGCTTCCGGCGGAGTCCGCCAACATCGACCGCGTCCTGACGGCCTGTGGCCGCCCGCTGGAGGACGAACGCGACGCCCTGCCAGTCTTCAAGGGCGAGCCCGATCGACGCAGCCTTGAACAGGCCCTCAACCGTCGTGACCTCCGGACACCCGGGACTGAGGTCCCCGCCGCCGCCGAGATCACCTGCATCGTCGGCGAGGACCTGCGTCTGCGCGACTGCCTGGTGCACCAGAACCTGCCCGCGGGCTCGCTGTACGGCATCGAGATGGCGGAGCGGATGACCGGCGTGCTCGTCACCCCGGCAGGGGGCCAGCCCGCGCCGGGCACCGTCTACCACCAGTCGGGCACCAACATGCTCAGGGTGGTGGAGCGGACCGAGATCGTCCCGGCCAACTGAGGCGCCGCCTTACCGCCCGCGTCCGACTCTGCTAAGCCGCCCGGCGTCCTGCTCCTCCCCAGCCGCCGAGACCGCCCATGCCCGCCGCTCCTGACTTTCCGCCCGCGCCCGACCGGGTCGTGCCCGCGCGTGCCCTGATCTCCCTGTCCGACAAGACGGGGCTGGAGGACGTCGCCCGCACCCTGCACGGGCTGGGCGTCGAGCTGGTGTCGACCGGCGGCACGCGCGCGGCGATCGCGGCGCTGGACCTGCCCGTCAAGGACGTGGCCGACCTGACCCGCTTCCCCGAAATGATGGACGGGCGGGTCAAGACCCTGCACCCGGTGGTGCACGGCGGCCTGCTGGGCGTGCGCAATGCCCCGTCGCACGCGGCGGCGATGGCTGAGCACGGCATCGGCCCGATCGATCTGGTCTGGATCGACCTCTATCCGTTCGAGGCCACCGTCGCGTCCGGCGCCGGCTTCGAGGCGGCGATCGAGAACGTCGACATCGGCGGCCCCGCCATGATCCGGTCGGGGTCCAAGAACCATGGCCACGTCGCGGTCGCGGTGGACGGCGAGTCCATCGCCATGATCGTCGACGCGCTCAAGGCCGACGGCGCGACGTCGCTGGACCTGCGCAAGCGCCTGGCCGCGCGCGCGTTTGCCCGCACCGCCGCCTATGACGCCGCCGTCTCCGGCTGGTTCGCCGGTGAGATCAAGGACGCTGCCCCGGCCCGCAAGTCCGTCTCCGGGACGCTGGCCCAGACCCTGCGCTATGGCGAAAACCCGCATCAGGCGGGTGCCTTCTACCGCACCTCCGAGACCCGCCCCGGCGTCGCCAATGCCCGCCAGCTGCAGGGCAAGGAGCTGGGCTACAACAACATCGCCGACGCCGACGCCGCCTACGAGTTGGTGGCCGAGTTCGGCGCGCCCGCCTGCGTCATCGTCAAGCACGCCAACCCCTGCGGCGTGGCGACTGGCGGCGACCTGACCGAGGCCTATCGGCGCGCGCTGGAGTGCGACCCCGTCTCGGCCTTCGGCGGCGTCATCGCCGTCAACCGCCCGCTGACGGCGGCCGATGCGGAGAAGATCGTCGAGATCTTCACCGAGGTGGTCATCGCGCCGGGCGCGGATGAAGGCGCGCAGGCCGTGTTCGCGGGTAAGAAGAACCTGCGCCTGCTGCTGACCGACGGCCTGCCCGACCCGCTGGCGGCTGGCGAGGTCTTCCGCAGCGTGGCCGGCGGCTTCCTGGTCCAGTCGCGCGACGTCGCGCGGGTCACGGCCACCGACCTGAAGATCGTGACGAAGCGCCAGCCGACGCCACAGGAGATCGAGGACATGCTGTTTGCCTTCACCGTGGCCAAGCACGTGAAGTCCAACGCCGTCGTCTATGCCAAGGACGGCCGCACCGCCGGCATCGGCGCGGGCCAGATGAACCGCCGCGACTCCGCCCGGATCGCCGCCATCCGCGCGAAGGAGGCCGGCGAGGCCCTGGGCCTGCCGGCGTCGCTGGCCGAGGGATCCGCCTGTGCATCCGAGGCCTTCTTCCCCTTCGCCGACGGCCTGCTGGAAGCCGTCGCCGCCGGTGCCACGGCGGTGATCCAGCCCGGCGGTTCCATGCGCGACGCCGAGGTGATCGCCGCCGCAGACGACAAGGGCGTCGCCATGGCCTTCACCGGCGTGCGGGTTTTCCGGCACTGATGCCGGTCCCATCGTTCGCGACGCGATCGCTCCCTGCCTGAGGACGAACATGGACACGCTTTCCGAACGCTGGGCCAAGCTTGAACCGCACGTCACCTGGCATGGTCCGGAAGACGACCGGCCGCGGCCGACGGCGCTGCTGTTCCACGGCTGCGGCGGCGTGCGGGCGCACCTGCCACGCTATGCGGAAGCCGCCGTGGCGGCCGGCTGGCGGGCGCTGATCGTCGACTCTTACGCGGCGCGCGGCTGGTCGCGGGAATGGGCGATGGCCACGGTCTGCACCGGCCTGATGTTCCGGGGCTGGGAACGCGGCGGCGACGTTCTGGCGACCGTGCAAGGCGTCTCGCAACGGCCCGACGTGGACGCTTCGGCCCTCGCCCTGGCCGGCTGGAGCCACGGCGGCTGGGGCATCATGGAGGCGATGAGCGCCGATCCGGCCCGATCCGGCGCGCTGGGCATCAAGGACGCGCAAGCAGGCGACCTCTCGGGCGTGCGCGCCACCTTCCTGGCCTATCCTTACGTCGGCGTGGCGGCGCTGAACCGGATGCGACCGTGGCGGCACTGCCCGCGCACCTTGGCTGTGGTCGCCCGCCGCGATCACCTGACCACGGTGCGCAACGCCGAGCGCGTGCACGACATGGTCCGCAACTGCGGTGCCGAGGTCGAGACCTGGATCGCGGAGGGCACGCACAGCTTCGACGAGCCGATGAACGCGCCGCCCATGCGCTACGACGACGGCCTCACGATCCAGGCACTGGACCGCTTCCGACGCCTGCTCGAGGACGTGGCGGTCGCACCCTAGGCCTCGACGCGAACCTCGCCCCGCACCGAGTTGGCCAGGTAGCAGCTCTCGTGGGCCCGGTGGTGCAGGTCGGCCAAAGCCTCGGCCGTCGGCCCCTCGCCGGCCCAGTCGATGCGCGGCCGCAGGACGATCTCCGTCATCGAGACCCGGCCCCGATCGTCCTTGCCCAGCGTGCCCGAGGCGGCGTCCGAATACCGGTCGACCACAAGTCCGGCCTTGGCCGCAAAGGCGAGGAAGAACAGCATGTGGCAGCTCGACACCGCCGCCACGAGCGCCTCCTCCGGGTCGACGGCGGCGGGATCCGATCCCGGCACGGGCGGTGCGGACGAGCCGCGCACCGTCGCGCCCCCGTCGAAGCGCCAGCCGTGCGCCCGGGAATAGCGCCCGTCCGAGAAGGGCTGGTCGCCCCGCGCCCACTCAACCGTGGCCGTATGTTCGCTCATCGTCGTCGCTCCGGGTCAGAACCGTGAAAGTGATCGGTGTGCGCACCGAAAAACCGACCGCCTGATGCAGCGCCAGCGCCTCGGGCTTGTGGGCATAGGCGTGCAGGAACGGCGTCTCACCCCGCGCCAGGATCCGCGCCGTCACGATCCGCATCAGGGCGCCGGCCAGGCCGCGCCCGCGAAAGTCCGGATGGGCGCAAACGCCTGACACTTCGGTAAAGCCGTCGGGCTTCATCCGCTCGCCCGCCATCGCCGCCAGCCGCCCGTCGATCCGCACGCCGACGAAGTCGCCCAGCCGGTGGGTTTTCGCGAAGAAGGGACCCGGCTCGGTCAGCGTGGCCAGCGCCAGCATCTCGGGGGCGTCCGCCTCGGTCAGGTCGATCCAGTCGGGGTCGGTTCCGCGCGGCGGCGTGAGGGCCTCCAGCGTCATCTGCACGCAGGCGGCTTGGGTTACGACGCGGGCGGTCGTGGGCAGGGCGACCGGTCCGGCCTCGACCAGACCCACGACGCCGCCTTCGGGGATCAGGGCACCCACCGCCTCCGCCGCCTCCGGCCCGTCGTCGGTGCCGGCGGCGAACAGGGCGTAGTCCGCGTCGAACCGCAGGGCCCGCCCGTCGCCGACGGCCAGATGTGCCTGCCGCGTGGTCAGGGCGCTCCATATGGGGCGGTCGAGGGGGTGGGGCATGACTGGCCTATAGCGCCGCTTGGCCCCGTCGTCAGCGACACTCGGGAAGGCGAGGTCCGAAGACCGCCGTCAGCTTTTCCAGAATCCCACGATGTCCTTGACCTCGGCCACGGTGACGTCGGCCACGGCCGCGGCCTGTTCCGCCCCGGCCTTCAGCACCCGGTCGATCTCGGCCGGGTCGGCCATCAGGCGGCGCATCTCGGCGGTGACGGGGGCCATCGACGCCACCGCCAGATCGGCCAGCTTCGGCTTGAAGGCACCGAAGCCCTGTCCCGCGAACTCGGCGATCACGTCGTCACGCGTCCGGTCCGACAGGGCGGCGTAGATGGTCAGGAGGTTCCGGATCTCGGGCCGCTCGTCCAGGCTCTCGCCCGGCTCGGGCATCACGCCCATGTCGGTCTTCGACTTGCGGATCTTGCCCGCGATCGTGTCGGCGTCGTCGGTCAGATTGATGCGCGACTGGTCCGACGGATCAGACTTGGACATCTTCGCCGTGCCGTCGCGCAGGCTCATGACCCGCGGTGCCGGCCCTTGCGTCAGCGGTTCGGGCAGGGGGAAGTAGCCGGGCACGTCGAAGTCGCCGTTGAACTTGGCGGCGATGTCGCGGGTCAGTTCCAGATGCTGCTTCTGGTCCTCACCCGTCGGCACCTCGGTGGCCTTGTACAGCAGGATGTCGGCCGCCTGCAGCACCGGGTAGGTGTACAGGCCGACCGAGGACCGTTCCTTGTGCTTGCCGGACTTCTCCTTGAACTGGGTCATCCGGTCCAGCCAGCCGAGGCGGGCGACGCAGTTGAAGATCCAGGCCAGTTCGGAATGGGCGCGCACGGCGGACTGGGGGAAGATCACGGACTTCGCCGGATCCAGTCCGGAGGCCAGATAGGCTGCGGCGATCTCGCGCGTCTGGGCCGCCAGCAGCTTCGGGTCCTGCCACACGGTGATGGCGTGCAGGTCGGCCACGAACAGGAAGCAGGGCGCGCCCTGGTCCTGGAGCTGGGTGAACCGCTTCAACGCGCCCAGATAGTTGCCGAGGTGCAGGGCGCCGGAGGCCTGGATCCCGGACAGGATGCGGCGCGGGCCAGCATAGACGGGGGCGGTGGGGGACGCGGTCTCGGACATGATCCGGGCTTTGCCTCAGCCCCGCCCCGCCCGCAAGCTCATCGGCCGCGACGGATCAGCTTGCGCACCTCCGCCGGCGTCACCGCGCGGGTGGCGAAGGCCAGCGCCACATAGGCCAGACCGCCTGCCGCAGTGGTCAGGATCAGGGCGATCTCCTTGCCGCCGTGGCCGTGCGTCAGCCCACCCAGCACGGCGTCGACCGCGGCCTCGATCTGCGGCCGGCCCAGCTGCGCCGCCCAGACTGCCCCGGCCAGTCCCAGCGCCGCCAGCGCGATCCGCGCCACGCGTCCGACCACCGCCGGGCCCGGCTTCCAGTGCCCGGTCCGCCACAGCTGCAGGCCCAGCAGCAGGGCGTTGGTCCAGGCCGCGCCGGACACCGCCGCCGCCACGCCCGCCACGCCCATGCCGCCGTAGAACAGGGCGAAGGCCAGCGCCGCGTTCACGGCCACTGACACCAGGGCGAAGGTCATCGGCGTGCGGGTGTCGCCCCGGGCGAAGAAGCCGGGGGACAGGATACGGATCAGGACGAAGGCCGGGACCCCCCAGCCGAACTGGAACAGGGCCGCTGCCGTGGCCCGCGCGTCGATCGCCAGGAACTCGCCCCGCGTGAACAGGCCGTCGATCAGGAAATAGGGCATGGCCATCAGCGCCGCGGCCGCCGGCAGGGTCAGCGCCATGGACAGAATGACCGCCTCGTCCATCGCCGCCTGTTCCTGGGCGTGATCCTTGGTCGCCACCGCCGCCGACAGGCGCGGCAGCAGGGCGATGCCGATGGCGACGCCGACCAGCCCCAGAGGCAGCTGGTACAGCCGGTCCGCCGTCGCCAGCCAGGTCCGCCCGCCGTCCACGAAGCTGGCCAGGTTGCCCGAGATGAAGACGTTGATCTGGGTCGCCGAATTGCCGATCGCGGCCGGGATGGCGGTGATGATGATGGCCTTCACCGGCGGCGTCAGGCGTGGCAGGGCAAGACGGATGTCGGCCCCCGCCTTTCGCGCGCCCCACCAGCACAGCCCGGCCTGGCTGACGCCCGCCACCAGCACGGCCCAGCTGGCAGCGTAGGCCGCGCCGATCTGGCCGCCCTGGGCCGGGATGACCGCGACCAGCATGATAAGGTTCAGCAGGATCGGATACGCACCCGAGACGATGAACCGGCCCCGCGCGTTCAGCACGCCGCTGAGCAGGGCCGCGATCGCCATGCACGGCAGGTAGGGCATGGTGATCTGGGTCAGGACCACGGCCAGCTTGAAGCGCGCCGGATCGTCCAGGAAGCCGACGTTGATGACCGTCATGATCCACGGCATGGCCAGCTGCGCGGCGACGGTCAGCAGCACGGTGGCGAAAGCCACGGCCGCCAGCGCCTGGGTCGCCACCTTGTCGGCTTGCTCGGCACCCTCGGTCTTGAGCGTCCTGGTGTAAGCCGGCACGAAGGCGGCGGCGAACGCGCCCTCGGCGAAGATGCGGCGAAACAGGTTCGGGAAACTCAGCGCCGTGTTGTAGGCGTCCGCCGCCGGTCCGGCCGAGGCGCCCAGCGCCGCCGTGATGACCACGTCGCGGGCGAATCCGACCAGCCGGCTGACCAGCGTCAGTCCGGAGAAGATGGCCGAGGAGCGCAGCATGCCGCCGCCCTTTTTCGGCGGCTGGACGGGGGTGGTCGGGGTTTCGGCGGCGGTCTGGCCGGACGGGGGCTCGGGCGTGAAGGTCAAGGTCCGGTCGTCCCGTCGAAAAGGTTCGCCTTCGGCTTATCCCGCTTTGCGCCGTCGCGAAACGGGCGGCCGGGTCAGGTCGGACACGTCGCGGGTCGACGCCCTGACCGGGGTGATGCGGCGTCCGTCGGCGACGGTCGGCGGTTTGTCCTCCAGCACCCCCGCCAGTGCGTCCCGCAAGGCCTCCAGGCGTTTGCCCGCCTTCGGTTTTCCGCCGTCCCGTTCGGTCAGATAGAAGGCGTCGACCGCCCGCTCTCCGAAGCCGGCGACGTGGGCGGAGCGGACCTGCCAGCCGCCGTCGGCCAGCACGCCCGCGAGCGCCGCCAGCAGACCGGGGCGGTCGGGACCCGACACCTCCACCACCGCCGCGTCGTCCACCGTGTCGAGGTCGATCATCACCACCGGGCGCACCTCGAAGGTCGCGCGCCGGGCGCTGTGCGGCGCGGCGGCCGGCGCGGCCGCTCGCGTCGACCCCGGGCCCGCGGCCTCCGTAAGCCGCTGCAGAAGGCGAGACAGTCTGCGCGGCTCGTCCTGCCCGTAGGGGCGGGCGGCCCCGTCCTGCAACTCGAACACATCCAGCGTCAGGCCGCCGCCGACTGACCCGATCCGCGCACCGACCACGTCGGCACCCTCGGCTGCCAGAACGGCGGCCAGATCAGCGAACAGTCGTGGACGGTCCTGTGCCGCGACGGCGACCCGCGTCGTCGCCCGTGCGCCATGGCGATCGGCCTCCCAATCCACGACCGCGTCCGCCGCGGCCCCGTCGGTCCGGACGCGCTCCAGCAGCGCCTCGAACCCTTGGACAGGGTCGACCTCGTCGGCGTCCTCGCCCCGGAACAGGGCGTCGACCCGCAGGAACAGGTCGCGCATCAATCCGCCCTTCCAGCTGTTGAAGACACCCGGCCCGACGGCCCGCACGTCGGCGGCCGTCAGCACCAGCAGCATCCGCAGCCGCTCGGGATCCCCGACCAGTTCGGCGAAGGCGCGCACCGTCGCCGGGTCGGACACGTCCCGCTTCTGGGCGACGTCCGACAGGGCGAGATGGTTCGCCACAAGCCAGCACACCAGCTCGATCCGTCGTGCGTCGACACCCAGCCGCTGGCAGGCCCGCCGGGCGGCGATGGCACCATCTTCCAGCTGCCCCCGGTCGCCGCCCTTGCCCACGTCGTGCAGCAGCATGCCCAGCATCAGCGCCTCGGGGTCGGCGATGCGGTGCACGATCTCGCTGGCCAGCGGGTGCTCGTCCTTCAGCTTGCCGCGCTGGATGTCGTTGATGACGCCGACCGCCTGCAGCGTGTGTTCGTCGACGGTGTAGGCATGGTACATGTTGAACTGGGTCTGGCCGACGATCCGTCCCCATTCGGGCAGGAAGCGGCCCAGCAAACCGACCGCATTCATCACGCTGAGCACGCGATAGGGCCGCTGCCCCCGCGCCAGCACGTCCAGAAACGCGCGCGCCGCCTCCGGATTTCGCCGCAACTGCGGCGTCACGAGATTCAGCGAGCGCGACACGGCGGCGAAGGCGTCCGGATGCAGATCCAGGTCCTCGGCGTCCATCACCCGGAACAGGTCCAGTAGTTTCACCGGATCGCCAACGAACACCTCGGGCCCCGCCACGGACAGCCGACCGCCGACCGTCAGGAACCCCTCGGTGGAGAGCTTTTTCGGGCGGGGGGCGAACAGGCGCGACAGGGTCATCGTCGCCTTCTGGCCGCGCGCCTCCAGCTGGGCCGAGAAGGCGCGGGTCAGGGCGCCGACGTCGCCCGCCACGATGAAGTAGCGACGCATGAACCGCTCCACCGCCGGCTCGTCACCGCGCCCGCGCCACCCCATTCGGCGCGCGACCTCGGGCTGCAGATCGAAGGTCAGGGCCTCCACCGCCCGGCCGGCGGTCAGGTGCATGTGGTGCCGCACCCGCCACAGGAAGTCGAAGGCCTCGGCGAACAGCCGCCGCTCGCGCGCCGTCAGGATGTCGGCCAGAGTCGCCTCCCCGTTCGGGCTGTCCGGCGACAGACCGCGCGCGATCCAGAACAGGGCATTGAGGTCACGCAGCCCGCCCTTGCCGTCCTTCACATTCGGCTCCACACGGTTCCGCACCGCGCCCGCCTTCTCGTGGCGGGCGTCCCGTTCGGCCAGTTTCGCGGCGATGAAGGGGCGCGGATCGGCCTTGCGCACCTGGGCGCGGAACTTGTCGATCATCTCCGCCGCCAGCGCCGCGTCGCCCGCCAGCGGCCGCGCCTCCAGCAGCGCCGTGCGGATCGTCATGTCGGCCTTCGCCAGCTTCAGGCATTCGTCGACGGAGCGGGCGGCGGAGCCCACCTTCAGACCCAGATCCCACAGGACGTAGAGCACGAATTCCGTCACCTGCTCGGCGCGCGGCGTGATCTTCCACGGCCGCAGAAACAGCACGTCGAGGTCCGAGTGGGGGGCCAGCACGCCGCGCCCGTATCCGCCGACCGCCAGCAGCGAGAGCCGCTCGGCCTGGGTCGGATTGGCCGCCGGGTACAGCTGGTCGGCCGCGAAGTCCCACAGCGCCGTCAGTGCCTCGTCAGACGCCTGGGCATAGAGGCGGGCCACCTCAACCCCGTCTCCCCCGGCCTCCAGCCGCCGCGTCGCCCGCTCGCGCCCGGCGGTCAACAGGCCCAGGACCAGCGGGGCGACCGCTGCGCGCGGATCGGCGGCCCGGGCTGCGGCGGCCCAGGCGTCGATGGCATCGGTCGGCAGGGCGCGGCGGCGGTCGCTCATGACTCCCGGTTATAGACCGCCGGCTGGCGCGCCGCATCAGACGCTGGCAGGCTGCCGTCATGCGCCGTCGCCACCACCTCATCCTGACGCCCCTCGCGGCCCTCCTCATCGGGTCCGCGTGCGCCCCGGCGCCGCCGCCGCCGGTCGCGGGGCAGCCCGAGGCGGCAGATGCGGCCGGGATCGAGGCGATGCTGGTGGAATTGAACGACGCCCGCGGCGATCCCAAGGCCTATGCCCGACGCGTGCGCGAGTTCCGCGGCCTGTTCACGGGCGACCGCTTTCAGCGGCCCGGCGAGATCGCGGTGGTGACGCAGGAAGGCGTGGCCGCCGTCGACGAGGCGATCCGTTTCCTGGAAGCCCAGCCGGCCTTGCCGGCTCTCGCCCGGTCGGCGCTTCTGGACCGGGCCGCGGCGTCGCATGGCCTCGATCAGGGCCGCACCGGCCAGGTCGGCCACACCGGATCCGACGGCTCCAGCGCCCATGACCGCATGCGCCGCCACGGCCGCTGGCGGGCGACGGGAGAGGCCATCGCCTACGGCCCGACGCCCGAGCATGCGGTCATGCAGCTGATCGTCGACGACGGCGTGCCCGACCGGGGACATAGGACCATCCTGTTCAGCCCGACCTATCAACTGGTCGGGGCCTGGTGTGGGCCGCATCCCGTCTGGCGCACCGTCTGCGTCCTCAATTTCGCGACGCCGGCGGCTAACCCTTCAGCGCCTTGAGGCGATAGAGCGCCTCCAGCGCCTCGCGAGGCGAAAGATCGTCGGGCTCCACTTCGGCCAGCGCCCGCTCCAACGGCGTGGGTCCGGGCGGCGGCGCGGCCGGCTCGGCCACGGCGGCGAACAGCGGCAGTTCGGCCAGGCGTCCGGCCGATCGTCCCCGGCCTTCCAGCGTCTCGAGCACCGACTGGGCCCTGGCCACCACCTGCGGCGGCACGCCTGCCAGCCGCGCGACCTGGACGCCATAGCTCCGATCCGCCGCCCCGGCCGCGGCCTCGTGCAGGAAGACCAGCTCGCCGTCCCACTCGCGCACCCGCATGGACAGGTTGGCCAGCCCGCCAAGCCGGTCCTCCAGCGCCGCCAGCTCATGATAGTGGGTAGCGAACAGGGTGCGACTTCGGGCCCGGTCGTGCAGGGCCTCGGTCACCGCCCAGGCGATGGCCAGACCATCGTAGGTCGCCGTGCCGCGCCCGATCTCGTCCAGCACGACGAAGCTGCGCTCGCCCGCCTGACTGAGGATCGCCGCGGTCTCGACCATCTCGGTCATGAAGGTGGAGCGGCCGCGCGCGAGGTCGTCACCCGATCCGACCCGGCTGAACAGCCGGTCGACCACGCCCAGTCGCATCGCCCGCGCCGGCACGAAGCCGCCGGCCTGGGCGAGGATCACCAGCAGGGCGTTCTGGCGCAGGAAGGTCGACTTGCCAGCCATGTTCGGGCCGGTGACCAGCGCCAGCCGGGGCCCGGCTTGGGCTTCGCCGTCCAGAACGCAGTCGTTGGGCGTGTAGGGATCGCCGGCGCGCCGAACCGCTGCCTCGACGACCGGGTGTCGCCCGGCCTCGACATGGAAGCTGGTCGAACCGTCGACGAGCGGGCGCACGGCACCGACTTCCTCGGCCCATTCCGCCAGGCCACAGTCGGCGTCCAAAGCGGCCAGGGCTTCGGCGACGGCCTGGAGCGGGGCGGCATGGGCAGCGCAGGCGGCGCGCCAGCCTTCGAAGGTCTCGACCTCGATCGCCAGCGCCCGGTGTCCGGCCTGGGCGATGCGGGCGTCGAGGTCGGACAGTTCGACCGTGGTGAAGCGCACCTGACTGGCCAGGGTCTGGCGGTGGATGAAAGGGCTGTCGGGCCCGCGCCGCAGCAGCGGTTCGGCCTTCTGTGCGGTGGTCTCGAGGAAATATCCCAGCACCGCATTGTGCCGGACCTTGAACGGAATGCCCGCCTCGGCCGAGGCGCGGGCCTCCAGATCGGCGATCACGCGTCGGGCATCGTCGCGGAGGGCGCGCGCCGCATCCAGTTCCGGCCGGAAGCCGGGGTTCACCAGCCCCCCATCGCGCGCCAGATGCGGGGGTTCCGGCGTCAGTCCTTCGTTCAGCTCGGCCAGCAGGGTGCCCAGCTCCGCCGGGAAGGCGAGATCGGCGAGGACGGCTTCGAGGTCGCGCGGCAGCGGCCGAAGGCCTTCGCCGCCCGTCAGGAAACCGGCCGACAGGCTCTGGGCGCAATGCAGACCGCTGCGGATCGCCGCCAGATCGCGGGGTCCGCCCCGTCCCAGGGTCAGCCGCGACAAGGCCCGCGCCACGTCGGCGGACCCCTTGAGTCCGTCCCGCAAAGTCCGGCGCAGGCCTCGTCGTTCGACCAGCCAGTCGACGGCGTCCAGCCGGTGGTTGATCTCTCCGGGGTCGGACAGCGGGCGCGCGATGCGGTCCGCCAGCGCCCGCGCGCCCCCCGGCGTCACCGTGCGGTCCAGACAGCCCAGAAGGGAGCCCTCGCGGTCCCCCGATTGCGTCCGGTCGATCTCCAGACTTCGGCGGGTGGCGGCGTCGATGGCCAGCCGGCCGGTCTCGACCAGCCGTCGCGGCGGCAGCAGCGCCGGCAGCCGCCCCGCCTGCGTCAGCTCAACGTAGGCGGCGATCAGACCCAGGGCCGACACTTCGGCTTCCTCGAACGCGCCGAAGCCGTCCAGCGAGGCCACGCCGTACAGCCGCTCAACCCGCGCGCGCGCCGCCTCGGGCTCGGCCTGCGCCTGCGGCACGGCCTGAACCACGCCGCCCGACCCGTCGAGCGCGGCCTTCAGCGTCGAGTCCGAGAACAGCCGATCAGGTGCCAGAACCTCGCTGGGCCGCCCCGAGGCCAGGGCCGCACCGAGATCGTCGGGCGCGCAGGCCGTGACCTCGACCACCCCGGCCGACAGTTCGACCGTCGCCACCGCCGCCCGACCGCGCCGGATGGCGACCGCCGCCAGACGGTTGGCGGCGCGCGCGTCCAGCAGGCCGTCCTCGGTCAGGGTGCCCGCCGTGACGATGCGCACCACGCCGCGCTTCACCACCGCCTTCGAGCCGCGCTTGCGGGCCTCGGCCGGATCCTCCAGCTGGTCGCAGACCGCGACACGGAAGCCCTGCCGGATCAGCCGGGCCAGATAGCCCTCCATGGCGTGGGCCGGCACCCCCGCCATCGGGATGTCCTCGCCCAGATGCTTGCCCCGCTTGGTCAGGGCCAGACCCAAGGCCGCCGCCGCCCGCTCCGCGTCCTCGAAGAACAGTTCGTAGAAGTCGCCCATGCGGAAGAACAGCAGGGCGTCGGGCTGCTGCGCCTTGGCCTCCAGGAACTGGGCCATGACGGGCGTCGAGCCCTCGGGGGCCGTGAACTGCTCTGGCGGGACGGGGGCGTTCATGCGTGGCGCGAGGGTGACGGATCGCACCCCGTCGCTCAAGGGCAGGGCGCCGCGCCTTGCGTCCTTACCCGCATCGGTCCACAGGCGGCGTCAGGCGGTTAAGGGAACGCGGTCAGAAACCGCGGCTGTGCCCGCAACTGTAGGCGGCGAGGCCGTCGCGCATTCCGGTCCTTCGGGGTCGGCGCCACTGGGCAACCGGGAAGGCGAGCGCGGCGACTTTTGACCCGCAAGCCAGGAGACCTGGCCGCCGACGTCGCTCGCCCGCCATCCGGGACCAGATGGAGGCGCGGGGACAGGCTTGTCTCTTCGAAGCGACCCGATCCGTGCGCCGTCCGGGCCGAAAGGCCCGGTGGATCGGTCGCTTTTCATCCGTCGGGGCGCGCGCGTCTCCGGCCGAGGAGACCGTCGCCATGAAGCGACTTTTGCTGACCACCGCGGCCGTTCTGGCCGCGCCCACCTGCGTGCTCGCGCAGGAGACCACGCGGGTCGACGACGTCGTCGTCACCACCACCCGCCTGCCCGCCGTCGTTCAGGACACCCCGGGCGCGCGGGTGATCGAGGCGGAGACCATCCGCCTGCGCGGGGCCGTCTTCGCCCAGGACATCCTGGCCGACGTGCCCGGACTTTCGGTCTATCGCGCCGGCCTGGGTGGCGTGACCTCCGTGCGGATGCGCGGTGCCGGTCAGGACAAGAGCCTGGTGCTGGTCGACGGCGTGCCCGTCAACGATCCGTCCCAGCCGGCGGGCGGCTTCGACTTCCTCGGCTTCGACCTGGGTGCGACCCGGCGGATCGAGGTGCTCAGCGGCCCGCAGTCGTCGCTGTGGGGATCGGACGCCATCGGCGGGGTGATCGCCTTCATCAGCCGCGAGATTGACGGGCTGGAAGCCGACGCCGAGGTGGGATCGTTCGACACAGTGCGCGGCCGCCTCGCCGCGGGCGTGTCGAGCGACGTCCATGCCTTCGGCGGCTCCTGGAGCCGCTACGAGACGGACGGCATCTCCGCGGCTTCCTCCGGAACGGAGGACGACGGCGTCGAGGTCGAGACCATTGGCCTGAACGGTCGCGTCGACCTGACCGACCGCCTGTCGATCGAGGCGCGGGCCCGACAGTCCGACGTCCTGGCCGAGATCGACGCCTTCGGACCGGTGGACAGCCTCGATACCACCGACACCCGCAATCGTTCTGGCTTCGTGCGTCTTCACGCCGACGGCGTGTTCGGCCTGGACCATCAGGTCACGGCCGCCCTTTCGGACATCGAGCGCGTCACCGACAGCGCCTTTCCCTCGACCTACCAGGGCGAGCGCCGCCTGCTGCGCTGGCAGGCCGATGGCCGCGCCGGGGCGGGCGTCACCTACGCCTTCGGGCTGGAGCGCGAAGAGACCGAGGCCTTCCTGAACGGCTACTCGGCCGATCTGGGCGTGGACTCAGCGTTCGGAACCGTCCGCTGGCACGCGACCGATCGACTGACGGTGAACCTGGGCCTGCGTCACGACTCCACCGACGACTTCGGCGGCGAGACGACGGGGCGGGTTTCGGCGGCCTATGATCTCGGCGGCGGCTTCACGCTGTCGGGGGCCTACGGCACCGGCTTCAAGACGCCCAGCGTCAGCCAGGCGGTGTGCGACTTCTGCTTCATCCTGCCGGGCACCGTCGTGCCGCCGCTTGTTCCGGAGTACGCGCAGGGCGGCGAGATCGCGCTGGGCTGGCGCTCTGCCGACGGCCGGTTCGACGGGCGGGTCACGGCATACCGGCTGGAGGTCGAGGACCAGATCGACGGCTTCTTCGATACCGGCACGTTCGAGTTCTACTACGTCAACATCGACGCAACCCGCACGGACGGGGTTGAGCTGGAAGGCCGCGCAGCGCTGGGTGGCGGCTTCGACCTGAGCCTGGCCTGGGCCTGGACCGACGCGGAGGATCTCGGCGCCGGCACGCCGATCCTGCGCGTGCCCGAACACGCCGCATCGGCGACCCTGGCCTGGACCGGAGACCGCCTGTCGGCGGCCGTGACGGTGCGCGGCGAGGGGGACATGCCCGACTCAAGCGGTGAACGCGAAGGCTTCGTCACCGCCAATTTGAACGCGGCGTGGCGGCTTTCCGACCGGGTGGAGCTGACGGCACGGGTCGAGAACCTGGCCGACGAAACCTATGAACAGCTGCTGGGCTACGGCGAGCCCGGTCGCTCGGGCTACGTCGGGGTCAGGCTGCGCTACTGACCGCGCGGACGCCGGGGGCCTCGGCTCCCGGCGTGCTGCGGCCGAGGTCCAGTTGGGACCAGTCGATGTCCGGCGCCGGGGCGTGCACGGCCGCCAGAATGGCGCGCATCTCGGCGGCCGAGGCCACGGACACGACCAGTCTGGGTTGGCACGGCAGCGACAGGCCATAGGCCAGCGCCGCCTGCATGGGGTCGATGCGGGCCTCCGCCAGTCGACGGCGCGCCCGCGACAGCTCCAGCTCACGACCGTGCCAGGCTTCCGGCGTCGCGGATCCTCCGAACAGCGCGCCGCGCGCGAAGACGGACGACAGCTGCACCGCCACGCCGAGACCGTTCAGGGCCTCAAGTTCGCCGGAACGGCAGGCCGTCTGATCCAGCAGATTGCACGACAGGCGGACGACGTCGGGCGACAGTCGCCGCGCCAGCAGGCCTGGACCGTCCTCCACCTCCGCGACGAATCCGACTTTTTTGAACAGGCCGCGATCTTTCAGGCCCTGGACGCGGTCCCAAAGGGCGCGACCTTCCGATCCCGCCAGATCTGCCGCGTTCGACACCAGCAGCACCTCGGCACGGGGCAGGCCCATGCGCTCCAGCGACCGTCGTGCGCGCGCCTCGACGCGGTCCAGACCCTCCGTCGAAGCGATCGTGCGGACGGTGACCTCGAACGGAGAGGGGAAGGGCCAGGCGTGTCCCAGCAGGCGCTCCTCGTCGCCGTCGGGTCGGCTGACCACGGCGCGCACGCCACCGTCGGCGGCGGTCTGCAGCAGGGCGCGGAGGTTCTCTTCCCGGGCACCCGGTGCCGCGGGCGCGGCGCGCAGAGGCACCGTCACCACGGCCAGGGCCAGGGCGGAAGCGGGGGCAGAACGGATCGACGGCGTCGTCACCGTGCGACCCTGACGCCGAAAGCTTAAGGCCGGTTTTCCAATACCTTGATGGCCGATTAACCCTGACCGCGTCAGTCGGCGTCCGGTTGCCGGTCCGGATGGGCGTTCGCAAAGGCCGGCAGGGCCACAGCCGCCCGTTCCACTTCGGACAGGCGGGGCCAACGCGCGGGATCCACGCCGAAACGCCGCGCGGAGTACATCTGCGGAATCAGGTTCACATCGGCGACGGTCGGGGCCGCGCCGAAGCAGAATCCGCCGCCGTGCCGCTCCACCAGCCGCTCCAGCGCGTCGAAGCCGGCCGAGATCCAGCGGTCGGCCCAGGCGTTCACCTGATCGACGTCTGCCCCGAAATTCGTCCGCAGCGCCGTCAGGACGCGCAGATTGTTCAGGGGGTGAACGTCGCAGGCCACGATCGCGGCCATGGCGCGGACGGCGGCGCGATCCTGTGTTTCCCGCGGCAGCAGCGGCGGCTCCGGCCGGGTCTCCTCCAGCCATTCCAGAATGGCGGGGCTCTGCGTCAGGATCAGGCCGTCGGCTTCCAGAGCGGGCACCATCCCCTGGGGATTTCGCGCCATCCACGCCGGGTCGCGCTGGGCGCCCGTCCGCAGGTCGATCGCCCGCTGTTCATAGGCCACGCCCTTCAGGTTCAGAGCGATGCGGACCCGGTAGGCGGCACCCGAGCGCCAGTAGCCGTGGAGGATCATCGGGGCCTCATGGTGAAGGTGAGCGGTGCCAATCCGTCGATCGTCGCCTCTACGGTCTGCCCCGGACGCACAGGTCCGACGCCCTCGGGCGTGCCGGTGAAGATCAGGTCGCCGGGCTGCACCTCCCAGAGAGTTCGCGCCTTGGCGAGGATCTCGTCCGGTGACCAGACCATGTCGCCGATCCTCCCCGACTGGCGGGCCTCGCCGTCGACGGACAGGGCGATCCGCGCGTCCGGCCGCGGCCCCGCCCCGATCGTCAGGGTGCCGCAGGGGGCCGACATGTCGAAGCCCTTGGCCGCGTCCCAGGGGCGCCCGGCCTTCTTCGCGGCGGCCTGGAGATCGCGCCGCGTCAGGTCGCAGCCGACCGCCCAGCCGAGGATGCCCTGCGGCCCGACGGCGCAGACCAGTTCGACCTCGTGGTGCAGATCCGCCGTCGCGCCCGGATAGACGGGGTCGGTGCCGTTGATGACCAGGGCATCGGCCGGCTTGGAGAAGAAGAACGGCTCCGCCCGTTCCGCTCCCATCTCCCGCGCATGGGCGGCGTAGTTCTGACCGACGCACAGGATGCGCCGGACGGGAAACCGCGCGGGCGAGCCCTGGATGGGCAGGGAAGGCGTCGGGGCGGGCGGGAAGATCCAGTCGCTCATGCGGCCCTGAATAGCAGGTCGGGCGCGGCTGCCCATGCTGCAATGCGGAACTCCCCCCGCCCCATGGCGTTGACAGGCGGGGTTCCCTATCTAAACCGTCAAGCTTGCAACGCTGGAGCGCATCACATGGCCACGACCAAGGCTCGGGAAGACGTCAAGAACGATCTCAAGACCCTCAAGGAGGACGTCAAGATCGCCGGTCGCGAGGAGGCCGCGCGCCTGCGCGCCAAGGCCGCCGAGACCGAGGCCCGCATCCGCGCCAAGGCTTCGGAGGCCGACGCCCTCGTCCGCGAGAAGGCCGATCAGGCCCGCGTCCAGGCGCAGGCCTACTACGAGCAGGCCCGCGTGCGCGGTCGCGAAGTCTATGACGACGCCGCCGAGCGTTTTGATGAAGCGCAGCGCTACGTCATCGAGCGGGTGCAGGAGCGCCCGGTGCAGTCGACCGCGATCGCGCTGGGCGTCGGCGTCCTGATCGGCATGCTGCTGGCCGGCCGTCGCCGCTGATGCTGGGACGGGGACTGATCAAAAAGGCGGTCGCGGGTTCCGCTGCCGCGGCGGCGGCCTTCGTCGCCGTCGTGGCGCTCGGCGCAACCATCTACTTCGCGCTCTGCCTGGTGGTTGTCCCGCTGGCCGCAGCGGCCCTCACCATGCTGCTGTTCGCGGTCGTCGCAGGGGTCATCGCGGCGGTCTTCCTCGGGTCGCCTGACGCCGAGGAAGAGGCGTACGACGAACCGGAAGGTCTGGGCGGGCGGGCCTTCGCCCTGTTCCGTCAGCGGCCAATCCTCGGCACGGTTGCCGCGCTGGCAGGGGGCTGGATTTTCCTCCGCAATCCGGCGCTCGCCACCATGGTCGCCGCCGCCTTCACCGAGAAGCCGCACGGTCGGCGTCGGTACTGACCGTCAGACGACGGCGCGCCTCAAGGCGACCAGGGCCTGATCCGTCAGGGCCGGGTCGCCGACGGCCAGGATCCTGCCGTCGTCGTGCGGGGCCTCGCCCAACCAGTCGGTGACGCGCCCTCCGGCCGCCTCGACCAGCGGCACGAGCGCCGTCCAGTCCCACACCTTCAGCCCCGTCTCGGCCACCAGATCGATGTGGCCCGCCGCCAGCATGGCGTAGGCGTAGGCGTCGCAGCCCAGGCGGGCCAGACGAGCCGCCGCCCGAACCTGACGCCACGCGCCCAGTTCCGCGCCCGTGAAGATGTCGGGGTCGGTGGTGGCGATCACCGCCGTGTTCAGATCGGGACAGGCGCGGACCTTCAGTGGAGTTTCGTCTCCGCCGCGCAGCAGCTGCGCGCCCGACGGGCCGCCCAGAAAGATCTCGTCGAGATAGGGCTGGGCCACCACGCCGACCGCAGGTCGGCCCGCGACGCGCAGGCCGATCAGACAGGTCCAGAGCGGCAGGCCGGCCACGAAGGCGCGGGTGCCGTCGACCGGGTCCAGTACCCAGACGTGCTCGGCCCCGGGTCGGTCCTCGCCGTACTCTTCCCCCACGACGCCGTGGTCGGGAAATCTCTCCGCGATCAGTTTCCGCATCGCCGCTTCGGCGTCGCGGTCGGCGCGCGTGACGGGGTCGCACGCGCCACCTTCGTTCTTGTCGTCGAACCCCACGCCGGTGCGGAACAGCGGCAGGCTGGCGGCACCGGCGGCGCGGGCCAGATCGACGGCGAAGGCTTCGAACTCGGTCATGGGCGGGGGCATACAGACGCCGCCCCGCGCCGTCACGACCTCAAATCAGGCGGCGTCGCCCTCGACATGCAGCGACTTGGCCAGGTCCAGCAGGCGGCGGCGCGGCTTCTCGTCCAGCTGGTAGTAGGCCTGGATCAGATCCAGCGTCTCCTTGCGGGAGTACATTTCCCCGCCGTGGTTAGTGTGGGCGGCTTCCCGGCGCTCCAGGGCTTCGGTCAGTCCGTCGTAGAAATAGCTGACCGGTGCCTCCAGCGCTTCGGACAGCTGCCACAGACGGGCGGCCGAGATCCGGTTCGCGCCGCACTCGTATTTCTGGATCTGCTGGAAGCGGATGCCGACCTGGGCGGCCAGCTGCTGCTGGGTCAGACCCAGAAGGCGGCGGCGGCGGCGCAGCCGGCGGCCGAGGTGAAGATCGATGTCGGTGGCCATGGCCCCAATGTCCCCTTTCGCGACCGTCCCGAAACGGCACGGCTCGCCCTCCACGCGGCAAAGGACATGCCGCGATCGCGCGACGGGGGAGTGACGATGTTCGGCGAATTGCGTCGTGGGGCGACGATGTCGTCGCTCGACGCAACCGAGGCAGCCGACGCGCATTGTTACGTCAGCTTGGCATTAGGGAGCACAAAGCGACATGAACATCATCTTCTGGATCATCGTCGGCATCATCGCCGGCTGGCTGGCCGAAAAGATCATGGGCCGGAACCACGGTCTTCTGACCAACCTGATCGTCGGCATCGTCGGTGCCGTGATCGGTGGCTTCGTGGCCAATGCCCTCGGCTTCGCCTGGGGCGGCTGGATCGGCTCGACCATCGTCGCCACCCTCGGCGCGATCATCCTGCTGTTCCTGCTGGGTCTGGTGAAGCGCCGGGCCTGATCGATCCCCGGATCGAGAACATGAAGAAGGGCGGCTTCCGCAGGGAGGCCGCCCTTCTTCTTTGCCCGATGGGCGCGGGTCAGTCCTCGCGGACGCGCTTCTTGCGGAAGGACGGGTTCAGCACCTGCTTGCGCAGGCGGATCGACTTCGGCGTCACCTCGACCAGTTCGTCGCTCTCGATGTAGGCGATGGCCTGTTCCAGCGACGGACGGCGCGGCGGCGTCAAACGCACCGCCTCGTCCTTGCCCGAGGCGCGGACGTTGGTCAGTTGCTTGCCCTTGATCGGATTGACGTCCAGATCGTCGGCACGCGAATTCTCGCCGATGATCATGCCCTGATACGTCTTCTCGCCGGCACCGACGAACATCACGCCGCGGTCCTCGAGGTTCCACAGGGCGAAGGCCGCCGTGTCGCCATCGGAGTTGGACACCAGAACGCCCTTGCCGCGACCGTCGATCGCGCCCTTGTGCGGCTCATAGTGCGAGAAGACGCGGTTCAGCACGCCGGAGCCGCGCGTGTCGGTCAGGAACTCGCCCTGATAGCCGATCAGCGCGCGCGAGGGGCACATCAGCTGGATGCGGGTCTTGCCGGCACCCGACGGGCCCATGTCCTTCAGCTCGGCCTTGCGCTGGCTCAGCTTCTCGATGACCACGCCGGTGTATTCGTCGTCGACGTCGATCATGACGTCCTCGATCGGCTCCAGCCGCTCGCCGTTCTCGCCGGTCTGATAGACCACGCGCGGGCGGCTGATGGACAGTTCGAAGCCTTCGCGGCGCATGTTCTCGATCAGCACGCCCAGCTGCAGTTCGCCGCGGCCCGCGACCTCATAGGCGTCCGCGCCGGCGGTCTGGGTGACGCGGATGGCGACGTTGGCCTCGGCCTCCTTGAGCAGGCGGTCGCGGATGACGCGCGACTGGACCTTGTCGCCTTCGCGGCCGGCCAGCGGGCTGTCGTTGACCGAGACGGTCATGGAGATGGTGGGCGGATCGATCGGCTGGGCGGGCAGGGCGTCGGTGACCTCCAACGCGCACAGGGTGTCGGCCACGGTGGCCTTCGACATGCCGGCGATGGCGACGATGTCGCCCGCCTCGGCGCCCTCTTCGACCGGCTGGCGCTTCAGGCCGCGGAAAGCGAGCACCTTGGTGATGCGGCCCTGCTCGATCTGCTTGCCGTCGCGGTCCAGCGCCTTGATGGCCATGCCCGGAACCGCCTTGCCGCTTTCGATGCGGCCGGTCAGCAGGCGGCCCAGGAAGGGATCGCTCTCGATCAGCACGTTCAGGATCTGGAACGGCTTGTCCTTGTTCTCGGCCACCTTGGGCGGCGGCACGTGGTCGACGATCAGGTCGAACAGGGGGGCCAGGGTGTCGTTGGGCTTGTCCAGGTCCAGCGTGGCCCAGCCGTTACGGCCCGAGGCGTAGATGTGGGGGAAGTCCAGCTGCTCGGGCGAGGCGCCGATGGCCTCGAACAGCTCGATCGTCTCCAGATGCACGCGGTCGGGATCGGCGTGGGCGCGGTCGACCTTGTTGATGCACAGGATCGGGCGCAGGCCCATCTTCAGCGCCTTGGTCAGCACGAATTTGGTCTGGGGCATGACGCCCTCTTCGGCGTCCACCAGAATGACGCAGCCGTCCACCATACCCAGGATGCGCTCGACCTCGCCGCCGAAGTCGGCGTGGCCGGGGGTGTCGATGATGTTGATGCGGGTCTCGCCGGCCTTGCCGTTCCACAGCACCGAGGTGGCCTTGGCCAGAATGGTGATGCCGCGCTCGCGCTCCTGGTCGTTGGAGTCCATGGCGCGCTCGGTGGTCGCCTCATTGGCTCGGAAGACGCCGGACTGGGCCAGAAGCTGGTCCACCAGGGTGGTCTTGCCGTGGTCGACGTGGGCGATGATGGCGACGTTGCGCAGGTTCATTTCAGTATCGGGGACAGGCGGCGCCGAAACGGTCGGGCCGCGGGATTCATGCGACGATGCGGGGAGGCGCGCGCCTCTTACAGAACAAGCGGCCGAAACGCCAGCGTGACGGCCGTCCCGGAATCGGCTTGAACGTCCGCCCATGGACCCGAACCCCGAGTTTGAACACCGTCTGATCGCCATGGTGCGGGGCGACCCGGACCTGATGCGGGTGCTGGAAACGACGGCGACGCTGGACCTGAACGACTGGCTGGTGTTTTCCGGCAGCGTCTATCAGTGCGTCTGGAACGCCGTGACGGGACGCCCGCCGGGACACGGGATCAGGGATTTCGACCTCGGCTATTTCGACGAGGACGTCAGTTGGGACGCCGAGGACGCCGTGATCCGGCAGGTGGCCGCGGCCTTCGACGAGCCCCTGCGCAGCCGCGTCGAGGTGCGCAACCAGCGGCGCGTATCGGAGTGGTTTCCGGCCAAATTCGGCGAACCCTACCCGCCGGTCGCCTCGACGGCCGAGGCGCTTGATCGATTCGTGGCACCCGCTTTCGCGGCCGGGGTGCGGCTGGCCCCGGACGGCCGCATCATTGTCGTCGCGCCTTTCGGACTTCAGGACGTCTTCGACATGGTCGTGCGCCCGAACCCGAACCGGCCCCTGGCGAAGGACTGGGACCGGGTGATCGCGGGCCTGCGCGCGCGGTGGCCGGAGGTGAATGTTATCGAGGAGGCCGTCTGATGCGCCAATGGACCGTGGACGCCTTTGCCGCCGGGCCTTTTCTGGGCAATCCGGCCTGCGTGATCGAGCCGTTCGACGTCTGGCCCGACGACGACTGGATGCAGGCGGTCGCGCGGGAGAACAATCAGGCGGAGACCGCCTTCCTGCGGCGCACGGCCGATCCGGCGCGCTTCGATCTCCGCTGGTTCACGCCGGGTCAGGAGGTCGATCTGTGCGGCCACGCCACTCTTGCGGCGGCCCATGCACTGTGGGCCGAGATCGGTTCAAGGGCGGCGGACCTTGCCTTCGACACCCGCTCGGGCCCCCTGTTCGTGCGCCGGACGGGCGACCGCTACGAGATGGACTTTCCCGCCGACGCGCCACGCCTCTGCCCGGCGCCGGAGGGGCTGGCCAAGGCTCTGGGCGCCGCGCCGCTCGAGGTGCTCGCGGGCCGCTATCTGTTGATCGTCCTGCCCGACGCCGCGGCCGTGCACGCAGTTTCGCCGGATCTCAGGGCGTTGCGGACGATTCAGGGCGAAGCGGGGGAGGCCGGGCACGTGATTGTCTGTGCGCCGGCCGCGGAGGACGACGACGTCGACGTGGTGGACCGGTTCTTCGCGCCCGGCTGCGGGGTCGACGAGGATCCGGCGACCGGGTCGGCCCACTGCGTGCTCGCGCCCTACTGGGCCGAAAGGCTGGGACGGCCGACGGTGCGCTTCCGGCAGGTCTTCCCGACCCGCGGCGGCGAGATCGAGACCGAGATGCGCGGCGACCGGGTGCTCTTGCGCGGCCGGGCGATCACGACGATCGAGAGCCGGCTGCGGCTCTGACGCAAGAAAAAGGGCGCGGACCCTTTCGGATCCGCGCCCTCGTCACCTCCGGATTGGGGTCGGAGGCCTTCGCGGTCGCTTACCAGCGGCCGCGGTTGCGGTTGTCGCGATCCCGGCGCTCGATGCGGACGCGCTGCGACAGGCGGTCGAAGCGATGGTCCAGATCGCGGACTTCCTGACGCGACAGGCCGTTGCGCGAATACTGGCGCTCCAGACGGACCAGGGCGTTCAGCTCGGCCCTCAGACCGGACGCCTCGCGGCGGGTGAGGGCACCGTTGCGCACGCCCTGGTCGATGCGACGGTCCAGGTTGGCGACGCGACGATGGATCGGCTGCCAGTTGCGGTCATAGCCGTAGCCGGCGTTGGCATAGGCCTGTCCATAGGCCGGTGCCGTGCCGATGGTCACGCGGATCTGAGCGGCGGCCGGGACCGCGACCGAAGCCGCGGCCAGGGCGAGGGCGGGGATCAGGAACTTCTTCATGGTGCGGTCTCCTTCGAAACGCTCGCCGGTCCGGGTGGCCCGACGTTGACCGCAGAAAAGCGCATGCCGCCTGAGCCGTGCCTGAACGGCGCGGTTAAGACGGGGTTCATCTGGATGAATTGTTCTCCACGCGACCTCTCCCGCACCTCGCGTCAAGCGAGCGGGGTTGGGAAACCGATGAAATGACTCTAGACCCCGCGTTCAGGAGCCGTTCAGAGCCGCAAGGTCACAAGGCCGACATGATCCGTTTGTCCGCCCTCATCGCCGCCGCCGTCCTGACCGCCGCCCCCGGCGCCGTGCAGGCGTATGCTGCCGCGCCCGAACCGGCGCACGTGCAGGCGCAAGACCCCCAGGCCGCTATCCGGACTGTCGAGCGCGGCCGCCCCGGGCGCCGGGTCGGCGTCCGCGTCGAGGGCCAGAATGTCGTCGTGGTCTGGGAATACCCCGGCGGCCGCGTGGTCGAGATCGTCGTCGACGGCCGCACGGGCCGCATTCTGGGAGAACGCGGATGAGAGTTCTGCTGGTCGAGGACGACGTCGATCTGTCGCGTCAACTGAAGGGTGCCCTTTCGGACGCGGGCTATGCTGTGGACCACGCGGCCGACGGCGAGGACGCGCACTTTCTCGGCGACACCGAGCCCTACGACGTCATCGTGCTGGACCTCGGTCTGCCCAAGATCGACGGCGTGTCCGTGCTGGAACGCTGGCGCCGCGAGGGCAAGACCACGCCCGTCTTGATCCTCACTGCCCGCGGCGCGTGGTCGGACAAGGTGTCCGGCTTCGACGCGGGTGCCGACGACTATCTGACCAAGCCGTTCCACACCGAGGAACTGCTGGCGCGCCTGCGGGCGCTGCTGCGCCGCTCGGCCGGCATCGCCTCGGCCACGCTGACCTGCGGAGCCCTGCGTCTCGATCCGCGCGCGGCGCGCGCCAGCGTGGACGGCGAGCCGCTGCGGCTTACCAGTCTGGAATACCGGCTGCTGCACTATCTGATGATGCATCAGGGTCGGGTGATCAGCCGGACGGAGCTGGTCGAGCATCTGTACGATCAGGACTTCGACCGCGACTCCAACACCATCGAGGTCTTCGTCGGTCGCCTGCGCAAGAAGATCGGCGCCGACCGCATCGAGACCGTCCGCGGCCTCGGCTATCGCCTGACGCCTCTGGCCGGCGAGGCGGACGCGGCGTGACATCGGCCCGGGGGGGCGCGGCGAGGGACTGGGGCCGCTGGTTCGGACGCCCCGGGCGGTCGCTGACCCGAAGACTGATCTGGCTCGCCTCGGCCTGGATCCTGGCGGCCCTCGTGGCGACGGGGCTGGTGCTGACCTCGACGTTCAAGGAGTCGGCCCTGCGGCGGGTGGGCTCCGATCTGAACGACATGCTGGACCAGGTCATCCTGGCCACGGAGGTAACCCAGCGCGGCGTCGCCTCCCGGCAACTGGGCGACCAGTCCACCCTGAATCTGTTCGGCGGTGCCTATTGGCAGGTCGCCGAACCGGCCGGCGCGGATCGGCTGGCACCGCTGAGCCGCTCCGCCTCGCTGTGGGACGAGGCGCTGATCGTGCCGCCGGAGTTGCCCGGAATGCTCGCCGCCGCGCCGGGTGAGACGATCAGTTTCAACGCCCCGGGACCGGACGGGCGCCCCTTGCGCGTCGCCGCCACCCTGAAGCGTATTTCGGGTCGCGACGTCGTCTTCATGGCCGCGCTGGACCGAACCGCCTTCGAGGCCGACGTGCGGCAGTTTTCGACCGTGACGTGGACGTCACTCCTGCTGCTGGGCCTCGGTCTGGTCGCGGCGGTCTTCCTGCAGGTCCAGGTCGGTTTGCGGCCCCTGTTCGCGCTTCGCGACGAAATCTCGAACGTGCGAAAGGGAAAGGCGGCGCGCATCGCGGGGGACTACCCCATAGAGATCGCACCCCTGGCGCAGCAGGTGAACCGCCTGCTGGACCACAATCACGAGGTCGTGGAGCGCCAGCGCACCCACGTCGGCAACCTCGCTCACGCCCTGAAGACCCCGCTTTCCGTGATGCTGGCCGAGGCGGAAGGCCGCCACGACCAGCTCGGCGAGGTGGTGCGGCGTCAAAGCGAGACCATGCGGGGCCAGGTCGAACACCACCTGCGCCGCGCCCGCGCCGCCGCCCGGGCGCAGGGTCTGGGCGACCGCACGCCGGTAGCGGAAGTGGTCGACGAGATGGCCGTCATGCTGGAGCGCGTGTTCCAGTCGAAGGGTGTGGAGATCGACTGGCGCGCGCCCGACGAGCTTCACTTCCTCGGCGAGAGGCAGGATCTGCAGGAGATCCTCGGAAACCTCATGGAGAACGCCTGCAAATGGTGCTCGCGGCGGGTGCGGGTGTCTGCCGGAGGCACGGGCCTGGGTCAGATGGTGGCCGTGATCGAGGACGATGGTCCGGGACTGCCTGCCGACCAGCTCGATACGGTGCTGAAGCGCGGGGAAAGGATGGACGAGAACGCTCCAGGGTCCGGACTGGGTCTTGCGATCGTCGACGATCTGGCGCGGGCCTACGGGGGGCGGCTGGTGCTCGGGGCGAGCGATCTCGGTGGACTGAAGGCCACGCTGGATCTGCCGGCGGCGGAAGCTTGACCGTTTCAATTCATTAACCCTGTCGGGTCACCCTGCTGCCGTCCGGCTCCACGTCCGGACGGGTGGAGTGAGGCATGGCGGGGCTCTCGACCGCGCACAGGGCGGCTCTGACGGCGCTCATCGATCAATGCCCGGACCAGGTTCTGGCCCGGCTTGTGCGCGCCGTTCCCCAGATGGGCGGCGGCGAACGGGCCGCCGGGCTGATCGCAATGCTCGAGGCCGCGACCCAGAGCCGACGCCGGCGGGCCGTGGCCTTTTCACCCTTGCTGCCCCTGTTTCAGCCGCGCGAGGACGGCGTCGAAAGTCTGACCTTCCCCCGGGCGCTCCTGCCGCGCCTCTGGGCGGCCGCCGTCCCGGGGCAGGAGGCGCACCTCGCCTTGCTCGACGAAAGGGACGGGGCCGCCGACCGCGTGGCCGATCGCCTTTGCCGGGCCGCCGCCGGCACCCTGCGGGACGCTCCCGATGACGTCTGGCCGTCGACGCTGTCTCCGGAGACGCGCGAGGCAGGCCTTGTGGACCTCGCCGGTTGTCTGGACCTGGCACCCCTCGCCCGACTCGGCGCGCGACAGCTACCGGACTGGCTGAAGCCCCAGGGCGACGACCGGACCGGGCTGCGTCTGCTTCTGAAGGATGCGGCCGCCGTGGCTCCCGACGGCGCGACGCGCCTCATCGAGATCCTGTTCGCCCATCTGGCGGAGGCCCCGGCCATCTTGCGCATCGTGACCCGGACCTCCACCGCCGCGACGCGGGAGGAGTTCCTCGAGCGGTCCGAACTGGCCGACTTCGTGTCGCGCATTGTCCGCGCCGTGCGTCTGCGGACCGAGGCGGCGACCTTCGACCCCGACGGCGGCGAGGCGGCCGTGGCCGCGACGGTCGACGGCCTGCGCTGGGCGGCCGATGCCCTGACCCAGATCGACATCAGCCTGGATCGCGACCCCGATGGCGACTGGAGCCGTGAGATCGCGGTCGTGCGACGCAGCGTGGTCACCCGGCTGGGGGTGTGGACGCACGACGCCGACCGCGCGGTACGCGCCTCCGCGCCGAGGGCACGCGTGAAGCTCGGCGGACGGTCCAGCCGGCAGGCTCCGGATCTCGAAACGCCCCTCGACAGGGAGGGCGCGCGTCGAGCCGTGGTTCACGCGGCCTTCCTGACCGCGCTGCGTGGACCGGCCGCGACGTTCGGCTGCGAGGGTGACCGCAAGACCAGCGTCGAGGCGGCCGTCACCGAACTGTCGGACTGGGCCGACGAGGCGATCCACGCGGTCAATGCCGGTGAGGCGCCCGACGAGGACGCGGCCCTCGCGCGCATCGCGCACGTCGCCGACACCCTGGCTGCGCTGGAGGCCACCGAGGCCGCGCGCACCGTGCGCCGCAGACTGGCCGTGGCGGGCGTCGCGGACCGTGAAGTCCGCTCCGCCTGACGACGATTCCCGGGTGCGACGCCGCACCGTTTCCGTCCGGGGCGCGGATGCTCTAGAGCGTCGCCCATGTTCGCCTTCTGGGGCCTGACCGGCCTGGCGGCCGCAGGGGCCGCCCTCCTGATCCTGAGCTTCGCCCGACGCGCCGAACTGGCGCGTGACGCCGACGTGGCCGACGACGGCCCCGCGCGCGAACTGGCGGACCTTGAGCGGTTGCGGGCGCGGGGCCTGCTGGACGACGCCGGCTTCGACCAGGCCCGAACGGAGGTCGCGCGTCGCGCGCTGGCGGCCGGGCCGGAGTCCGCGCCCGTCGCCGCCGGGGCGACGACGCGGCGGTGGGTGCCGATCGGCGCGGCGGTGGCTGTCCTTGCGGCGGGCGGCCTGTATTTCGCCCTCGGTCGCCCGGGCATGCCTGACCAGCCGATGACGGCGCGGGTCGCGGAGTGGGCGGCGACGCCGCAGACGCTCGACGCACCGCGGGTGGCCGCGGTCATGACTGAGGCGGTGCGGCGCAATCCGGGCGATCCGCAGGCCCTGGCCCTGCTGGGCGCGGCGCGGTTCGAGGCAGGGGATCCCGTGGGCGCGGCCTCGGCCTTCCGTCGGTTGCTGGTGCTGCGCCCCGACGACGCCCAGGCGTGGGCGCGGCTGGGGGAAAGTCTGGTGCGCGCCGCCGAGGGGCGCATCGACGGCGACGCCGAGGCGGCCTTCCGCGAGGCCCTGCGGCTGGACCCGAACCAGCTGGGTGCCCGCTATTTCCTCGGCGAGGCGGCGCGGGAGCGCGGCGACGCCGCGGGCGTGCGGGAGATGTGGGGCCCCCTGATCGCCGCCCTGGATCCGGCCGACCCGCGCCGCGCCGATCTGGTCGCGCGGATGCCGGGAGGCGCGTCGTGAGCTGGCTGCCGAGATCGCCCAGGGCGCGCCGCCGCCTGTGGGTCGTCCTGGCCGTGGGGCCGTTGCTGGCCGCCGCCGTCGGCCTGTCCCTGTGGGCCATGCGCGACGGTGTGACCTTCTTTGTGACGCCGTCGGAGGCCACGCTCGAGGTCGCGCCAGCGGGCCGGCACGTGCGGCTGGGCGGCCTGGTCGAGACCGGCAGCGTCTCGCGCGACGCCGACGGCACGGTTCGCTTCACCGTCGGAGACGGCGCCGCCAGGACGCCGGTGGTCTTCCGCGGCGACCTGCCCGACCTGTTCCGCGAGGGGCAGGGCATCGTCGCCGAGGGGGCCTTCCGCCCCGACCGCAGCTTCGAGGCGACGCAGGTGCTGGCCAAGCACGACGAGACCTATATGCCGCGCGAGGTCGCCGAGAAGCTGAAGGCCCGCGGCGAGTGGCGGCCCGAGGACGGGAGTCCGGAGCTGTGACGGCGGAGTTCGGCTCCTTCTGCCTGATTCTGGCACTGACGCTGGCTCTCGCCTGGACGGGCTTCGCCGTCGCAGGCCGCCTGAGGTCCACCGCCCTGTTGGCCGGCGCGGCGCAGGGCGCAGCAATCGCCTGCGCCGCGGCCCTGGTCCTGGCCTTCCTCGCCCTGATCCTCGCCTTCTGGACCTCGGACTTCTCGCTGGCTGTCGTCGCCGCCAACAGCCACGTCGACAAGCCGGCGCTGTACAAGGTCGCCGGGGCCTGGGGGAACCACGAGGGCTCGCTGCTGCTCTGGTGCCTCGTCATGGCCGGGTTCGGGGCGCTGCTGGCCGGCGCGCGGGGGCTCAGCTTTCGACTCAGGACCTCGGCCGTCGCGACACAGGGGGCCCTGACGGCCCTGTTCGTCGGCTTCGCCGTCTTCACCTCCAGCCCCTTCGCCCGGCTGGACGACGCGCCGGTGGTCGGTATGGGCCTGAATCCGCTCCTCCAGGACCCGGCGCTGGCCATACATCCGCCCCTGCTCTACGGCGGCTACGTCGGCCTGTCGGTCTGTTTCTCGCTGGCGGTCGCCGCCCTGATCGAGGGACGGGCGGGATCGGCGATGTGGCCGGCCTGGGGCCGCTGGGTGCGGCCCTGGGCGCTGGCGTCTTGGGCCCTGCTGACGGTCGGCATCACCCTCGGCAGCTTCTGGGCCTACTACGAGCTGGGCTGGGGCGGCTGGTGGTTCTGGGACCCGGTTGAGAACGCCAGCTTCATGCCATGGCTGGCGGCCGCGGCCCTGCTGCACTCGGCGGTGGTGACCGAACGGCGCGGGGCTTTGGCCGGCTGGACCACCTTTCTCGCGATCCTCGCCTTCACCTTCTCCATGCTCGGTGCCTTCCTGGTGCGCTCGGGCGTATTGACCAGCGTCCACGCCTTCGCCGTCGATCCGGAGCGCGGGATGATGCTGCTGGGCATTCTAGGGCTGGCGTCCGGGGCGGCCTTCGCTCTGTTCGCCTGGCGCGCGCCGAAGCTGACGCCCGGCGGTGCCTTCGCCCCGGTCAGCCGCGAGGCGGCGCTGGTCCTGAACAACCTGTTCCTGACTGTTGCCGCCGCCACGGTGCTGCTGGGCACGCTGTATCCGCTGATCCTTGAGGCAGCGACCGGCGAGACCATCTCGGTCGGCCCGCCCTATTTCGCCCTGACCTTCGTGCCGCTGATGACCGCCATGGCGCTGATCCTGCCCGCCGGGCCCCTGCTGGCGTGGAAGCGCGGCGACCTGAAAGGCGTGGGGCAGAGGCTGCTTCTGGCGGCCGGGCTGTCGGTGGTCGTCGGCCTCGCGGCCCTCGCGCTGTGGCGCCCGTCGCAGGTCCTGACCGCGCTGGGCGCGGCGGTGGCCGCCTGGCTGGTGCTGGGATCACTCAGCGAGGTCGCCGACCGGGTCCGCCTGTTTCGCGCCCCGAGGGCCGAGACGGCGCGACGCGCGAAGGCCCTGCCGCTGTCGGCCTGGGGCACCACGCTGGCGCACCTCGGACTGGGCCTGTTCGTGCTGGGCGCGGCGGTGGAGACCGGGCTGAAGACCGAGCGACAGGCGATCCTGCCGATCGGCGGCGAGATCGCGGCGGGCGGCTGGGTCGCCCGGCTGGAGCGGGCCGAGGTGGTCGAAGGGCCGAACTTCCTCGCCGAACGGGCCACCTTCACGGTCCGCACCGATGATGGCGCCGCAGCCCGGACGGTGACGGCCGAGCGGCGCTTTTTCCCGGCTGGCGGCCAGACGACGACCGAGGTCGGGCTGGATTTCCGGGGGCTGGACGACGTTTATCTGACGGTCGGCGAGCGCGGGGCGACGCCCGACGGCGACCGCGCCTGGAGCGTGCGGATGGCGCACAATCCGATGGCGCGCCTGATCTTCCTCGGGCCGGCCCTCATGGCGCTGGGTGGCCTGCTGTCGCTACTGGACCGGCGGTTGCGTCGGGCCCCGACCCGGAGGCGCGGATGAGGTTCGCCGCCGCCCTGGCCGCCCTGTTCCTGATCGCGGCCGAACCCGCCCCCGTGCCCGACGCGCCCCTGCCCGACGCGGCGCAGGAGGCGCGGGCCCAGGCCCTGTTCGAGGAAATCCGCTGCGTCGTCTGTCAGCACGAATCGATCGCCGATTCGCCCGCCGGCCTCGCCGCCGACGTGCGGGCGGAGGTGCGGGGCCGGATCGCCTCCGGCGCGACGGACGACCAGATCCGGGCCGGACTGGTCGAGCGCTGGGGCGACTTCGTCCTGTTCCGGCCTCCGTTTGACCTGGGAACCCTGCTGCTGTGGCTGGGCCCACTGGTGCTGCTGCTGGCGGGGGGGGCGCTGGCCGTGCTGCGGGCCCGCAAGGCCGCGGTCGAGACCGCGCCGCTGACGCCGGCGGAGGAGAAGGCTCTGGCCAAAGTTCTCAAGTCCGACAGGCTTCGCCATGAAGCCGCCGCGGACACGCCCGACGACGGTCGATGAACACGGCCATCAAGGCGCGTCGGTGCCGGTTGGGCGCGAGCCGCCGAAAGGCTATATCGAGGGATCGCCGGGGCCGTCGCTCCGGACAGGGGACGTCCGCGACCAGATGCTGAAGCGCAAGGAATTCATTCTCGGGGCCGCCGCCGGACTGCTGGTGGCCGCCGCGGCGACTGCGGGCGGCTTCATGCGCTGGCCCGGCGACGACGGCCTGCGCATCACGCCAAACTCGGGCGTTGCCGGCGCCCCCTTCGCCCAGCCGCCCGGCGCCCCCGCCAGCTTCGCCGCCATCTTCGACCAGGTTGCGCCTGCGGTGGTGCAGATCGACGTGCGGACGCGGATCCCCCGTCGCCGGAATTACCAGATTCCCGGCCTGCCCTTCGAGTTCCGTCCCGACGCCCGGCCGGACGGCGAGACCCCCGATGGCGAGGACGAGGGCCAGCTGGCCGCCGGCGCCGGCTCGGGCTTTTTCATCTCTCCCGACGGCTACATCGTCACCAACAACCACGTGGTCGAGAACGCCGAGGAGATCATCGTCCGGCTGGCCGACAATCGCGAACTGCGGGCCCGGCTGGTCGGCCGCGACGAAAGCACCGACCTGGCGGTGATCAAGGTCGAGGGCGAGCGCTTCGCCTACGTCAGCTTCGAGGATTCGGCAGAGCCGCGCGTCGGCGACTGGGTCATCGCCGTGGGCAACCCCTTTGGTCTGGGCGGCACGGCGACGGCCGGCATCGTCTCGGCAAAGTCGCGCGACCTGCGCGACCAGTCATCCAGTGCCTACGTCGACTACATCCAGATCGACGCGGCCATCAACACGGGCAACTCCGGCGGCCCGACCTTCGACGTGCACGGCCGGGTGATCGGCGTGAACACGGCGATCTATTCGCCGACGGGGGCGTCGGTGGGCATCGGCTTCGCCATCCCCGCCGACACCGCCAAGACGATCACGGAACGCCTGATGCGCGGCGAGACGATCGAGCGGGGCTATCTGGGTGTGGAAATCGACGACCTCCAGCCTTATCGCGAGGTGCTTGGTCTGCCGGCGGACACGCAGGGGGCCTTGATCGCCGGGGTCACGACGGGCGGACCGGCCCAGCGTGGAGGTCTCCAGAGCGGGGACATTGTGGTTTCGCTGGACGGCCGACCGGTGGCGGACTCGACCGAGCTTACCCGGCGCGTCGGGGCGGCCCGTGTGGGGCAGGCCTTGAGACTCGAAGTGCTGCGGGCGTCCGGCCGGGTGACGGTGACCGTTCGCGCTGCCCGTCGCCCCCCGGAGACCGAGTTGAATGCCGCCCGGGAGGAACAGGGAGCGGGACCTGATGCCCCGGCCTCTCCCGGTACGGAGACGGCGGGGCTGATCCTGTCTCCGATGACGCCGCAGCAGCGCGCGCGCTATTCGATCCCGGCCGGGGTCGACGGCGTAGTGGTGACCGGCGTGGCCCAGGGCGGCGACCGGCGCTTCAGCCCGGGGATGGTCATCCTGAGGGTCGGCATGGTCCAGGCCCGGACCGTGGACCAGATCGCCGAGGAAGCCCGGCGGGCGCGGTCCGCAGGACGCGACGGCATCTTTCTGCTGGTGTGGACCGGCGGACGGAACGCCACGGTTGTGATGGACCTGCCGCGAGAACGGTAGGACGATGCCGGATGAACTGCGGCGTCGCGAATCGGCGTCAGACGGAGGGGTGAGGCGATGCGGATTCTGGTGGTCGAGGACGATGCGGACGCCGCCACCGCCATGGTGCGCGGACTGACCGAGGCCGGGCACGAGGCGGTGCACGCCGTCGACGGCGCCTTCGGCCTGCTGGAGGCCCAGAAGGGCGGTTACGACGTCTACGTCGTCGACAGGATGATGCCCCGTCTGGACGGCATCGGCATGGTCGAGACGGTGCGCAAGGAGGGCGACCAGACGCCGGTCCTCTTCCTGTCGGCGCTGGGCGAGGTCGAGGACCGGGTCACGGGCCTGAAGGCCGGGGCCGACGACTATCTGGTCAAGCCCTACGCCTTCTCCGAACTGATCGCGCGGGTCGAGGCCCTGGCACGCCGCCGCGAGACCGGCTCGGTCGCGACCGTGCTGAAGGTCGGTGATCTGGAGATGAACCTGATCAGCCGGGACGTTCATCGCGCCGGACAGGAGATCGACCTGCAGCCGCGCGAGTTCCAGCTGCTGGAGTTCCTGATGCGCCACGCCGGCCAGTCGGTGACCCGCACCATGCTGCTGGAGAAGGTGTGGGAATACCACTTCGACCCCCAGACCAACGTCATCGACGTCCATATCAGCCGCCTGCGCGCCAAGATCGACAAGGGCTTCGACAAGGCCATGCTGCAGACGGTCCGGGGCGCGGGGTATCGGCTGGAGGCCTGATGCGCCTCCCCTCCCTCTTCCGCCGCACGCCGTTCCGGCTGACGCTGCTGTTCCTGGCGCTGTTCGCGGCCGTGGCGGCGGCGGTGCTGGCCTATGTCTACGTCGCCTCTGCGCAGGAGGCCCGGACTCGCGCGGAACGCAGCGTGCGCGGCGAGATGGAGATCCTGAGCGGCATCTTCCGCGAACGTGGCCTCGACGCCCTGAACCGCGCCCTGATCGACCGCACCCTGTCGAACGGATCCTATCTCTACATCCTGATGACGCCGGACGGTCAGAAGATCACCGGCAATCTGACGACCTCGCCGATCTCGGACTTCCGGGGGCCGCGGCAGTGGGAGACCTTCCGCTTCACCGACGTCGACGCCGAGGGCCGCGTGGTGCGGACCCAGTCCATGGGCGTGCAGGTGCGGCTCTCGACCGGCGAGATGCTGTTCGTGGCCGAGGACATCGGCGACATGGAACGTTACCTGGCCCGCCTGACCCAGGCCCTCTGGGGTGCCATGGCCATGGTCCTGCTGCTGGGCGTCGGTGGCGGCCTGCTGGTCAGCCGCAACGTCGAGAAAGCCATGGGCCGGCTGAACTCGGTCGTGGTCGCGGTGCAGGAGGGCGACCTCAAGGCCCGCGCGACGATCAAGGGGAACGGCGACGAGCTGGACGAGCTCGGCCAGGGCCTCAACGCCATGCTGGACCGCATGGAGGCGTCCATGGCCTCGATCCGGCACGCCGGCGACGCCATCGCCCATGACCTGCGCAGCCCGCTCACGCGCATGCGGGCCAAGATGGAGGTCGCCCTGATCGACGCCGAGGCCGGCAAGATCGACGGGGTCGAGGCGCTGGAGATGGCGCTGGCCGAGGCGGACGACCTGCTGAAGACGTTCAACGCCGTGCTGGCCATCGCCCGGCTTCAGGCCGCGGCCGGCTCGGGCCGGACCCCCGATCCGACCCGGTTCGACGCCGCCGACCTGGCCGCCGACATGGCCGAGCTCTACGAGCCCGCCAGCGAGGACAAGGGCCTGGAGTTCTCCGCCGAGATCGAGCGCGGCCTGCTGGTGGATGCCAACCGCGCCTTCCTGTCCCAGGCTCTCGCGAACGTACTCGACAACGCGGTGAAGTACACGCCGTCCGGAGGGGCGGTGGCGCTGCGGGCGCGGCGGCGCAGCTCCGGCGACGTCGAGTTCTCCGTCACCGACACGGGGCCCGGCGTGCCGCCCGAGGACCGCGACCGCGTGCTGCAGCGCTTCGTGCGTCTGGACAACAGCCGCACCGAGCCGGGCTCCGGCCTCGGCCTGTCTCTGGTGGGTGCCGTGATGGAGGCGCACGCGGGGCGCATCCAGCTGGACGAAGGCCCCGGCGAGTACGGCGGCCAGGGCCCCGGGCTGCGCGTCGCCCTGATCCTGCCGGCGGCCGAGGCGTGATCCCGTTGCGGCCCTGCGGCCCCGTCGTCGACGCCGCCGCCGCCGGCCGTGCCCACGAGCGGCTGGTCGAGGCCGCGGCGGAGCAGGGGTGGAGCGGGACGCTCGAGGCCGCCTGGCCCGCCCTCGCCCCCGTGTTTTCGGCGTCCCCCTATCTCTTCGGTCTGGCGCGACGCTGGCCGGAGATGCTGCGTGGCGTTCTCGAGGACGGGCCGGAGGCGCGACGCGACGCCGTGCTGGCCGCGACGGCGGCGCTGACCGGCGGAGCCGACGAGGTGCGCGCGCCCTTGCGGCGGCTGAAGGCCGAACTGCACCTGCTGACCGCCCTCGCCGACCTCGGCGGCCTGTGGGGCCTCGACGCCGTCACCCATGCGCTGAGCCGCTTCGCCGACGCCTCGGCCGCCGCGGCCCTGCGCGCCGTCGCCCACGACCAGCGAGAGCGCGGCAAGCTGGTCTCCGCCCCCGACGATCCGCGCGGCCCGCTTCCCGGCCTGTTCGGCCTGGCCATGGGCAAGCACGGGGCGGACGAGCTGAACTATTCGTCGGACATCGACGTCAGCCTGTTCTGGGACCCGGAGCGGGTCGCCGATGCCCTGGCCGAGGGGGTCGAGCCGCAGCGGTTTCTGGACCGTCTGACCCACGCCTTCGCCCAGCTGATGCAGGAGCGCACCGGCGACGGCTACGTCTTCCGCGTTGACCTGCGCCTGCGACCCGATCCTTCGTCCACCCCCCCGTGCGTCGCCGCCCCCTTCGCCCTCAGCTACTACGAGAGCGTCGGCCAGAACTGGGAGCGGGCGGCCTTCATCAAGGCGCGGCCCGTGATCGGGGATCTGGAGGCCGGACGCGCGTTCCTGAAGGCGCTGAGGCCTTTTGTCTGGCGCCGCAGTCTCGACTACCAGGCGATTCTCGACGTCCACTCGATCAAGCGTCAGATTCACGTCCACAAGACCGGCGAGGGGCTGGAGGCGGCGGGTGCCAATCTGAAGCTCGGCCGTGGCGGCATCCGCGAGATCGAGTTCTTCGCCCAGACCCAGCAGCTGATCCTCGGCGGACGGGACCCCGCCCTGCGCGCGCCGCGCACCCTTGAGGCGCTCAAGGCCCTCGAAGCGGCCGGCCATGTGTCGGCGGAGGTCAGGGACGAGCTCTCCGCGGCCTATGTCCGGCTCCGGGGGCTTGAGCATCGCGCCCAGATGCTGGAGGACGAGCAGACCCACCGGTTGCCCGAGGACGCGGAACGCCGCCGCGCCGTCGCAGCGCTGGAGGGACATGAGACGCTCGCGGCGTTCGACGCCGGGGTCGAACACCTGCTGACCGGTGTGAACGCCCGGTACGGCGAGCTGTTCGAGGGTGAGGAGGACCTGTCCTCGCCGTACGGGAGCCTGGTCTTCACCGGGGTGGAGAACGATCCCGGCACGCTGGAGACGCTCAGCCGCATGGGCTTCTCCGAGCCCGCGAGGGTGGCCGACGCCATCCGCTCATGGCACCACGGGCGCATCGCCGCGACCCGCACCGCCCGGGGGCGCGAGCTGTTCACCCGACTGGCACCCAGGCTGCTGACGGCCATGGCGGAAACCGGCGCGCCCGATGCCGCTTTCCGGCGCTTCGGTGCCTTTTTCAGCGGCCTGACGGCGGGCGTCCAGGTTCAGGCCCTGTTCCTGAACCAGCCGGATCTGTTCCAGACCATCGTCGGAGTCATGGCCCACGCGCCGCGTCTGGCACGGACGCTGGGCCGTCGCCCGGCGATCCTGGACAGCATTCTGGACGCACGGCTGTACCTTGATCTGGATCAGGACTCCGGCGTGGTCGGACAGATGCTGGCCGAGGCCGCGGCCGCCGATTTCGAGGAGGCGATGAACGTCGTGCGCCGCACGCACCGCGAACAGGCGTTCCGCATCGGTCTGCAGGTCATCACGGGCCGCGCGGGTGCGGACGCCGCAGGGCGCGGGTATACCGCCCTGGCCGACGCGGCGCTGCACGCCCTGTCGGAGGCGGCGCTGCGCGAAGTCGTGCGTCAGGGCGGCGACATGGATGGCGCCGTCGCCGTGGTGGCACTTGGCAAGGCGGGGTCGCGGGAGATGACGGCGGGGTCCGATCTGGACCTGATGACCCTGTACCGTGCGGACCCCGAGGCGACGTCGTGGATCAAGGGATGGTCGCCCGACGTCTTCTACGTCCGGTTCACCCAGCGCCTGATCGCCGCCCTGTCGGCGCACACGGCCGAGGGGGAACTCTACGAGGTGGACATGCGGCTGCGGCCCACCGGGTCCAAGGGCCCGGTCTCGCTCAGCCTCGGGGCGTTCCGCGCGCACCACCTCGATCAGGCCGACACCTGGGAGCGGATGGCGCTGACCCGGGCCCGGGTGGTCTGGGCCAGCGACGCCGACTTCGCCGAAACGGTCCGTTTCGAGATCGCCACTGTGCTGCGGGCTCCGCGCCCGGGCGTGGATCTGGCCGGCGACGTCCGGGCGATGCGAGATCTGATGGATCGCGAGCGCGCGCCGTCCGGCTTCTGGGACGGCAAGCTGGTCCCCGGCGGCCAGGTCGACGCGGAGTTCATCGCCCAGTTCCGCCAGCTGGAAGCCGCGCGCGACGGCGGACCCCTCACGACGTCGACCGTCGAGGCGCTGCGGGGCGATCCGCTTCCGGCGCGCTCGTGGGCGCTGCACCAGGCCATAGGTCAGGTGCTGGCGTGTGCCTTCAACGAGCGGCCCGTGCCCGAGGAGGAACCGCAGGGAATGCGTGATCTGCTCGCCCGTGCGGGCGGGATGCCGGATTTCGAGGCGCTGAAGCTCGAACTGACTTCAGTCAGGGCGGGCACGCGGGCGGAGCTGGAGCGCCTGCTGCCCCGCCGCGACGGAACCACCGCGCCCTCGCGTTGAACTCTCCGACAGGGAAGACATCGGGCCGCTTCAGGGGGCCCAATCGGAGACTTTCAGCAGATGAAGCGCACCCTCATCGTCGGCGGCCTCGCCGCCCTCACCCTGGCCGCTGGCGGCGTCGCCCTGGCCCAACAGGCACCGCAGGACCCGCCGCGCGCCGCGCGCGGCGACAAGGACGGCGACGGCCGGATCTCCAAGGCGGAGTTCGTCGACGGCCGTGTGGCCCGGCTGACCGCCCAGGACGCCGACGGCGACGGCACGGTTTCGGCCGCGGAGATGCAGGCGGGTCGTGAAGCCCGCCAGGCCCAGGGCGCCGACCGGATGTTCGCCCGCATGGACGCCGACGGGAACGGGGCGATCACCCGCGCCGAATTCGACGCCTCGCGCGCTGACCGTGGCGAGCGTCGGGCCGAACGCGGCGAGCACCGTGGCGGGCGCGGCATGCACCGGGGCGGTCGTCGCGGACCGGGCATGGACCGCGGGCCCGTCGTGATCGCCGACGCCCGGTCGCGCGCCGAACAGGGCTTCGCCCGCCTCGACGCGAACGGCGACGGCTACGTCACTGCCGAGGAGCGTCAGGCGCAGCGCGCCGAACGCCGCGAACGCCGGTCGCGTCCGGCGCCCGCTTCGGAGTAAGGTCATGCCGGGCGAGACGATCGCGATCGGAGGCCCTTTCCTCAGACTCGAGGCGGAGCAGCCGCGACACGTGATCGTCGATCCCGATCAGGACCTGATCCGGCGCGTGGGCCGCGGCGATCCCGCCGCGGTCCAGGCGCTGGTGGCGCGCAAGCTGCCGCGCCTTCTGGCCCTCGCGCAACGCATGCTGAACGATCCGGTCGAGGCCGAGGACGTCGCCCAGGACGCTCTCCTGCGCGCCTGGAAGCAGGCCCCGCGCTGGACGCCCGGCAAGGCGAAGTTCGACACCTGGCTGCACCGGGTGGCGCTGAACCTGTGCTATGACCGCCTGCGTCGGCGTCGGGAGCGGCCGACCGAGGCCCCGCCCGAACAGATGTACGAAGGTCCCGCGCCGGACCGGGGGCTGATGGCCCTGGACGTCGGCCGGCGGGTCGACGCGGCTCTGGCCGCGCTGCCCGACCGCCAGCGCGAGGCGGTGGTCCTGTGCCACCATCAGGGGCTGACCAACATCGAGGCCTCCGCCGCGATGGAGATCAGCGTCGAGGCGCTGGAAAGCCTGCTGTCGCGCGGGCGCCGCGCATTGAGGACCGCCTTGGCCGATCTACGGCCCGGCGCGGAAGGAGCATGACGATGAAGCGTGAGCGCTTCGAGACATTGGCCGGAATGCACGGCGGCGACCTGCGTCGTTGGCCCGGGGCCGAACGCGCCGCCGCGGAGCGCCTGCTGGCCGAGGTGCCGGAGCTGCAGACCGTTCTGGACGAGGCGGCGTCGCTGGACGCCCTGCTGGACGCCTCGCCGACGCCGTGGCCGTCGCAGGCCCTGCGCGACCGCGTCATCGCCGCGGCACCGAAGCCCGCGCGCGTGCCCGCGCTTGCGGGCGTAGCGGGTTGGGTCGGCGTCCTGTCGCCCGCGGGCTGGAGTCGCTCGGGCGTGGCCTTTGGTGCCGGCTGGGCCGCCGCGGCCTGCGCCGGCGTGGTCGCCGGGATGATGTTGACCCATACCCTCACCGCCGACATCCAGGCCGACGCCGTCCTGTATCAGGCGTCGCTGAGCGCGGTGGACGACGTGGATTTGCTGGGATGAGCACGCGCGGACTGAAGATCGCTCTCGTGGTTCTGGTGCTGGTGAACGTGTTCGCCCTGGCGGCGCTGGCGACCACACTGGTGCAGTTGAACCGTGTCGAGACGCGGCTGGACGCCGAGCACCGGCCGAACGGCGAACGACGCTCGCCGCGACAGATGCTGCGCGACCTCGATCCGGAGACCCGGGAGCGCGTCGGCGAAGCCCTTCGCGCTTCCGCGCTCGCGGCCAAGCCCGACTTCGAGGAGGCTCGCCGCCTGCGCCGCGAGGCCGTGGCCGCCGTTTCGGCGCCGGAGTTCGACGCGGCGGCAGTGACCGCCCTTCTGGACGGCTCGCGTGCGGCGGAGCTGCGCGGCAGGCAGCGTCTGGAGCGCGACGCCCTGACGTTGATGGAGACGCTGGAGCCGCAGGATCGAGCCCGCCTGGCGCCGATGCTCGCGCGGTCCGGACGGAGCCGGGGCGGCGGTCGCGGCGACCGTTCGCCCGAGGCGAAGGCGGACTAGACCCGCTCGCTCAGCCTGATGGCCGTGCGGCAGCCGGCCTTGATGACCTCTGACAGCAGCCGATGCGCCGGGGCCTCGCGGCTGCCGTGCGCGACCGCGTGGTCGTGGTGGGCCAGTTCGTCATCGCGGAACTGTTTCAGCTCCGCGGCCAGCTCCGGATCGCGGTCCTTCAGTTCGGCGATCTGTGCGGCGTAGTGTTTCTCGATGACGCTCTCGACCGCCTCGGTGCAGGCGTGGGCGGCCTTCTCGCCAAGCAGGGCCGTGCCGGCGCCCAGCGCACCGGCCGCCAGCCGCCAGATCGGCAACAGGGCGGTCGGCGCGACCCGGTTCCCGGTCATCAGCGTTTCGAACCGCGACAGGTGCACCTGTTCGTGCGCCTCCATCTCCGTCAGGTCGGCGACGACGCCGGACTTGCCGCGGCGGGCCTCGAACACGGCGCGCTGGGCGCGGTAGATGTGGACGGCGGCGTATTCGCCCGCGTGGTCGACGCGCAGGATTTCGGCCAGACGACGGCGTGGCTCGCCCGGGCCGGGCCGGGGCAGAGGGGGGGCAGCGTGATCAGCCTCTGGGGGCACGGGCGTCCTTGGGGCGTTTCGCGGCCAGCAGGCTGAAGATCGCCAGACCGGCCGAAATCAGGGTGTTCCACCCTGCCATGGACAGACCGGCGAAGCGCCACATCACGGCGTCGCAGAAGACCGGTTTCGGGGCCTCACCCGTGCCCATGGCCAGCGCGGCCAGCGACTCCAGCGACGGCACGCCGGCCCCGCCGGAACAGGTCGCCGGCAGCGCCCACCATTTCATTTCGCCGCCCGCGTGATAGGCGGCGGTGATCGCGCCGGTCGTGAAGACCGCGAACAGCAGGAAGGAGGCCACGCGGGGCGTGCCGCGGCTGGCGCGGCTGATCACGGCCCAGAGCGTGGCGAGGAGGGCGATGGCCACCGCCCCCCAGTAGACCTCGCGCTGCTTGAGGCAGAGGTTGCACGGGGCCAGGTCGCCGAACCGTTCGAACGCGTGCGCCGCGCCCAGAAGCGCCAACGACGCCGCGAGGGCGAAGGCGGTCCACCAGCGGGTCAGGAGACGGTAGAGGCGGATCATGATCCCGTCATAGCCGGGCCGCGCACGGCCGTCGATCCGTGTTCAGAAGCCGAATCGCGCCGCCAGGCCGACCGCCCAGCCCGCCCCGAACCAGAAGCCGACGGCCACGGTCGCCAGGGCGGCGATCCAGCCGGTCGCCACCGCCGCGCCGCCCAGCACGAACAGGCCGTCGCGCTGGATCAGGCCGACCGACAGCAGGGTCAGAGCCACCGACGGGACCGTGTTCGTCATCGGCAGGACGATGGTCAGCGTGGCCATGATCATGAAGAAGGCGGCGGCCTGTTCGGCCCAGCCCTCGGCGAACAGGCGCAGGCGCGGGCGCGACAGGCGCTCGGTCCAGCCCATGCTTTTCGTCGCGAAATCGGCCATCCGGTCCAGCCAGGGCTTGGACACCGACCGCTTCAGGATCACCTCGGGCAGCCAGGGCTCGTGGCGTCCCAGCAGCATCTGGCCGGCCAGCAGCAGGATCGGGATGCCGACGATCTGGGGCACGCCGTACAGCGCCGGGACCAGGCAGGGGACGGCCAGGATCAGGATCATCAGGCCGAAGGCCCGCTCGTCCAGCCGGTCGCGAATCTCGCGCAGGGTCATGCCGTCCGGTCCGGCGTTTTCCGACAGGCTGCGGATCAGGGCGATGAAGCCCAGGCCGGGGTCGTCGTGATGGCGGTTCGGCTCGGTCATCGGCGCTCCGGATGAGGTCGTCGGGCGTTAGCCGATGCGGCGGCCCAAGGCCAGTCGCCGATCACATGGCCGTGGCGCGGCTTGGCTTGGCGGGCCCGGACCACTAGGTTCCGCCCCGAAACCGGCCCCCGGAAAGCCACACCCAAGAGCCGCCCGCTTCAGGAGACGCGACCATGGACGATGCTGTGCACCCCACCGCCGAGGCCATCGACCGGGAGAACCCCCTCGGTGTCGACGGTTTCGAATTCGTCGAGTTCACCGGCCCCGAGCCCGAGGCCATGATCGCGCGGCTGGAACTGATGGGCTTCACTCGTACGCACGTGAACCCGGAGAACGGCGTGGTGCGGCTGAAACAGGGCGACATCACCCTGCTGGTCAACCGGAGCCCGAAGGGACAGGCCAAGGAATTCGCCGACGATCACGGCCCGTCGGCCAACGGCATGGCCTTCCGCACCGATGACGCCAAAGCCGCCTACGAGGGCGCGGTGGCGCGCGGCGCGCGTCCGGCCGAGGGGCATGACGGCGGCGCGCTGGGCGGCGGCTATCCCTACGTCCTGCAGGGCATCGGCGGCTCGCTGCTCTACGTCGTCGACAAGTACGGTGAGAAGGGCTCGCTCTACGACGGCTGGGACGAGATCGAGGGTTGGGAGCAGGCCGAGCGCAAGAACAGCGTCGGCCTGTTCAGCCTCGACCACCTGACCCACAACGTGCGCCGCGGCCAGATGCGCACCTGGTCGGGCTTCTACGGCCAGGTCTTCGGCTTCGAGGAGCAGAAGTATTTCAACATCAAGGGCAAGGCGACCGGCCTGCTGTCCCAGGCCATGATCGCGCCCGACCGTGCCATCCGCATCCCGCTGAACGAAAGCCAGGACGAGAACTCGCAGATCGAGGAGTTCCTGCGGCGCTACAACGGCGAGGGCATCCAACACATCGCCCTGCACACCGACAACATCTTCGAGACCGTCGAGGAGATGAAGCGTCGCGGCATCCCCTTCCAGGACACCATCGAGACCTACTTCGACCTGATCGACAAACGCCTGCCCAACCACGGCGAGGACGTGGCCCGCATGCGGCTGAACCGCATCCTGATCGACGGCTCGGACGAGGACGGCCTGCTGCTGCAGATCTTCACCCAGGACACCTTCGGCCCGATCTTCTTCGAGATCATCCAGCGCAAGGGCAACCAGGCGTTCGGTGAGGGGAATTTCCAGGCCCTGTTCGACTCCATCGAGCTGGACCAGATCCGGCGCGGCGTCATCAAGGTGGACGCCTGACGCCTCGGCGCGCCCCGCCGGCCTGGCTGCCGTTCCTCGGGCCGCCGCTGGCGGGGATGGCGGCCGGGGTCGTCGGCGTCGGGCTGAGCGGGGACCTGCGGCAGTGTCTGCTGGCGGCGCTGGTCGCCGGTTTCGTCCCGATCGGGGTCAACGCCCTGTGGAAATGGCGGCTTCGACGCGGGGATCAGTGAAAGTCGCGTGATCCCGGCAGCACCCGCACGTCTCGCGGATGCCGTCCCCGCGCCGGCGCATGCCCCGAGCCCGGCGTCTGGTCCTGGCCGAGGTGGCCCAGCATGGGCGTCCAGTCCTCCAGCTGTTCGACGACCAGGTGGGTGACGCCTTCCGCCGTCTGCACGCGGCCGGTGACCAGCACCATCCGCGCGCCCATGGCGACGGGCCGGAAGCGCTCGAACACGTCCGGCCACAGCACCAGATTGGCCACGCCGGTCTCGTCCTCCACGGTGATGAAGCAGACGCCCTTGGCCGTGCCCGGCCTCTGGCGGACCAGCACCACTCCGCCGACCCGGACCCGCCGGTTGTTGGGCAGCCGCGCATAGTCCGCGGCGGACAGGGCCCCGGCCCGGCCCAGCCGGTCTCGCAGGAAGGCGACCGGGTGGCCTTTGAGCGACAGCCGGATGGACTGGTAGTCGCCCACCACCTCCTCCGACGGCGTGAGCTCGGGCAGGGCCTCGGGTGGGCGGCCGTCCGTCTCGACCAGGCCCATGGCCTCGAACAGGGGCGCGGGCGTCGGCGACGCCATGCCGCGCGCGCTCCACATGCCCTGCCGACGCGTCAGGTCCAGCGAGCCGCAGGCGTCGGCCTCGGCCAGCAGGTCCAGCGCCCTCGGGGGCAGTTTCGCGCGCAGCCGCAGGTCGTCCAGATCGCGGAACGGGCCGCCCGACCGCGCCGCCATGATCTGTTCGGCCCAGGCCTGACGGAAGCCGTCGATCGCGCGCAGGCCCAGCCGCAGGGCGCGCCGGCGGCCCTCGGCCCGTGGCTCCAGCGTGGCGTCCCAGTCGCTGGCGGCCACGTCCGGGTGGCGCACCTCGACGCCGTGCTCGATCGCGTCGCGGACCAGCTGGGCGGGGGCGTAGAAGCCCATGGGCTGGCTGTTCAGCAGGGCGGCGGTGAAGGCCTCGGGGTGGAAGCGCTTCATCCAGGCCGAGATGTAGACGAGGTGGGCGAAGGAGCAGGCGTGGCTCTCGGGAAAGCCGTATTCGCCGAAGCCCTTGATCTGGTCGAAGCAGCCGCGGGCGAAGTCGGGGTCATAGCCGCGCGCGATCATCCGGCCGACGAACCGCGTCTCGTGCTCGCCGATCGTGCCCATGTGGCGGAAGGTGGCCATGGCCCGCCTCAGGCTGTTGGCCTCGGCGGGGGAATAGCGGGCCGCCTCCATGGCGATGCGCATGGCCTGCTCCTGGAACAGGGGCACGCCCAGCGTCTTGTGCAACACCTTGCGCAGTTCGTCGGGCTCCCCGTGGTCAGGGTGGGGCTGCGGATAGACGATGTCGAACGGCCGCCCCGCCGTTCGGGCCTCGCGGCGTTCGGTCCGGCGCTGCAGATAGGGGTGCACCATCCGGCCCTGGATCGGCCCCGGCCGCACGATCGCCACCTCGACCACCAGGTCGTAGAACTCCCGCGGCTGCAGGCGCGGCAGCATGGCCATCTGCGCCCGGCTCTCGACCTGGAAGACGCCGATGGAATCGCCGCGGCACAGCATGTCGTAGACGGCCGGATCCTCGCGCGGGACCGTGTCCAGCCGCCAGCGTGGGCCATAGGCACCGGCGATCAGGTCGAAGCCCCGCTTCAGCGCCGTCAGCATGCCCAGGGCCAGGACGTCGACCTTCATCAGCTTGAGAAAGTCGATGTCGTCCTTGTCCCATTCGATGAAGGTGCGGTCGGCCATCGCGGCGTTACCGACCGGCACGATCTCCGTCAGCGGCGTCCGGCTCAGCACATAGCCGCCGACGTGCTGGCTGAGATGGCGGGGGAAGGCGATCAGCTCGGCGGTCAGGTCCAGCGCCAGCCGCAGCCGCGCGTCCTCGCGGCTCAGGCCCGTGCGGTCGACGTGCTCGTCCCTCACGGCGTCGCCCCATGAGCCCCAGACCGTGTCGGCCATCCGCGCGGTGACGTCCTCGGTCAGGCCCAGGGCCTTGCCGACCTCGCGGATCGCGGAGCGGGGGCGATAGTGGATGACCGTGGCCACGATCGCCGCCCGGTCCCGGCCATAGCGGCGGTAGATGTGCTGCATCACCTCCTCGCGCCGCTCGTGCTCGAAATCGACGTCAATGTCGGGCGGCTCGTCGCGGTCGGCGGAGATGAAGCGCTCGATCAGCACGTCCTGCTCGGCCGGATTCACATTGGTGACGCCGAGGCAGAAACAGACCACCGAGTTCGCCGCCGAGCCGCGGCCCTGGCACAGGATCGGGTCGGGCCGCGACCGGGCCCAGTCGACGATGTCGTGAACGGTGAGGAAGTAGTTCGGGTATTTCAGAAGCTTGATCAGCTTCAGTTCCTTGACGATCGTGGCCGCGATGCGTGGGGGTACGCCCCCGGGCCATTTCTCCCGGGCCCCCTGAAAGGTCAGGCGGATCAGGCGGCGCTGGGCGGTCCAACCCTGCGGCACGGGTTCATCCGGGTACTGATATTCCAGCTCACGCAAGGAGAAGCGGCAGGCCTCGGCCACCTCCAGGGTGCGCGCCAGCGCCGCCTCGTGCCCCCGGAACAGCCGCGCCATCTCCGCCGCGGGCTTCAGGTGCCGCTCGGCGTTGGCCTGCAGCCGGCGCCCGGCCTCGTCGATCGTGGTCCCCTCGCGGATGCAGGTCAGGACGTCCTGCAGCCGCCGCCGGTCGGGGTGGTGATAGAGCACGGCGTTGGTGGCGATCATCGGGGCACCGGTGCGGCGGGCCATGCCGGCCAGCCGGTTCAGCCGCCGCCGGTCGTCCCCCCGCCACAGGGGCGAGGCGGCCAGGTGCAGGTCGTCGGGCCAGATCGCGCGCCAGGTGCCCAGCCGCGCCTCGAAGGCCGCGTCCGGCGTCTCCGGCGCGGGGACCAGGCCGATCATTCCCTGCCCCAGCCGGACCGCCTGGTCGAAGGTCAGGCGGGTCTCGGCCTTCTCGATGCGGTCGCCCTCGGGGTCGGCGCCCGGCTGGGGGACGACCTCGCTCTTGCCCAGGGTCAGGAGCCGGCACAGCCGGCCGTAGGCGGCGCGGTCGCGGGGGAAGACGACCAGCTCGGTCCCGTCGGTGAAGCCCAGCCGGGCACCGACGACCAGCCGCACGCCCGCCGCCTCGGCTCCCATCAGGGCCCGGACCATGCCGGCCAGGGTGTTGCGGTCGGCGACGCCCACGGCCTCCAGTCCCAGGGCGCGGGCCTGATGCAGCAGCTCGCCGGGGTGGGAGGCCCCCTCGAGGAAGCTGAAATTGGTCATCGCCCCCAGTTCGGCGTAGCGGCCGTCCCACACCGCGCCCGGCCCGCTCACGGCAGCAGCCCGTGCATCCACCACGACGGGGCGGGGCGGGGGTCGTCGGGGCCCGTCCAGTCGGGACCGTACTGGCCCTCGCGGAACATCCAGTAGCGCGCCCCCGCCTCGTCCTCGACGCGGTAATAGTCGCGCGTGCGCGGGGCTCGGCCGTCGGGGCGGGGCCGCCACCACTCCGGCGACAGCCGCTCCGGCCCGTCGGCGCGGGTCACGCGGCGGGTCAGACGTCGCCAGGTGAAGCGGGCCGGGGCGTGGTCGGGCAGTTCGGCGATGGCCTCGACCGGTTCGGGCGGGTCCAGCAGCAGGATGGGGCGGCGCCCCGGATCGCCCGCCGCGCCGCCAGGGCCGCGGCCCAGGGCCGGGACCAGCCGCTCGGCGCGCTCGGGGATCCAGCTGTCGACCGGGGCCGGCGTCAGCACGCGGTCCTCGCCCAGCCGGGCGCTGAGCCGGTCGACCAGATCGGCCAGACCCTCGTCCTGCCGGGCCTCGACCTCGCCGGCCAGGGCGGTCTGGCGCGGCGTCAGGGGCGCGACGCCGTCCGCCTGCAGATCCAGGGCGTCGAGGCCAAAGCCGAGATCGAGCCGGCCCAGCCCCGCCTCGCGGAACAGGCGCAGCCACGTCGCCGGGGACCGCCCGGGCCGGCCCAGCCGGATCGTTAGCCGGGTCGTGCCGCCGTCGGTGCGGAAGCCGGTCAGCGACAGGGCCGTCGCGCCCTTGCCGTCGCGCTCCAGCGCCGCGGCCAGACGGGCGGCCAGACCGGGCAGGCGCGCCTCCACGCCCTGAATGTCCCCGAGCGGCTCGGCCCAGGCCTCCCACGCCCGCCAGACCGCGGCGGGCCGCAGCGGCGTCAGGGCCTCGGCCGCGAAGCCCAGGGCGTGATCCAGCCGGCGGACGAGACCGACCCCGTCCACCTCGCGGAAGCGGCGGGCCAGACCGGCGCGCGGCATGGCGTGGAGCTCGCCGATCCGGCGCAGGCCGAAGCGGCGGGCTGCGGTCAGGGTGCGGTCGTCGACGCGCAGGGCCTCGACGGGCAGATCGGCCAGCAGGTCGCGCAGCGTCTCCTCCGTGGCGATCGGCGTCTGACCCTCCCCGTATCGCGCCAGGGCCCAGGCCGCGCCGGGCGTGGGGGCCAGGGCCAGCCGGCAGGGCGCCCCGGCCTCGACCAGACGGGCGCGCAGCCGCTCCAGCAGGGCCGCCTCGCCGCCGAACAGATGGGCCGCGCCGGTGACGTCGAGGAACAGGCCTTCCAGCCCGTCCGGCGACGGATCGAGGCTGACCGAGGGGGACCAGCGCTCGGCCCAGCCGGCCAGGGCGGCCAGGGCGCGCAGGTCCGCGGCCGGGTCGGCGGGCTGGGCCAGCAGATGCGGGATCATGGCGCGGGCGTCGGCCTGGCTCTGGCCGCGCCGCAGCCCCGCGGCCCGCGCGGCCGGATTCAGGGCGTGCAGCACCGCCGCCCCCCGGGGGGTCTTCAGGATCAGGGCGAAGGGAGTCCGGGGATCGAGGGCCGGGTCAGGCGGCGAGGCCGGACGGCGCGCCCGTTCCAGCGATCGACGTCGGACCGCGATCGGCCAGTCGATCAGCCAGACGGAGACGATGCGTCTCATCATCCTGCTCCAGCGTCCATCGTCCGGGGCGGCCGATGCGGGCCCGGACCAGTTCGGCGTTCAGCCGCGCCGCGCCCGGCGCGCGCGGGTCGTCGGGATCGGCGGCCCCGTCCAGCGCCGTGATCCGCCAGCGCCGGGCGGCGGCGCTGAGGCCGTCGAGGTCGCGCGGCAGCAGCAGGGCCGTCGCGCCCCCCTGCCGGGCGGCAAACTCCAGCCGTCGCGTCTGGGTCAGGGCCGCGCCCCCGACCGTCCCCACGGCCAGGGCGACCGCGCCGGACCGCAGGGCCTGTTCCATGGCCCACAGGGCGTCGGCACCGCGCCGGACCCGCGTCAGCAGCAGGCGGACGTCGCCCAGACCGGGCCCGTAGGGGCGGCCGTGCTCGCCCAGCCAGTCCGCCGTCGCCGCCACCAGCACCGGCCGGGCGTCGTCTGTCGGCCGGCGCGACAGGGCGAAAGCGAAGGTCGCCGCCACGTCGCGCGGCGTCGGGCCCCACGCCTCTTCCAGAGGGGCGGCCAGATCGGGAAACGGGTGCGGGGCGAGTGAAGGAAACATGGCGGGACCAACGTCGTTGTTCCACTTTTGTTCTCATGTCCGGCGGGAGTCAAACGGAGTCCGTAACGCGCCTCTGGATTCTTTTTCACGGCCGTTCGACGATGCCCCTCCCCCGCCGAGGAGTCCGCCATGCGCCCCCTTCTGTCGTCCCTCGTCATGCCGCTGGCCCTGCTGGCCCTCCCCGCCGCGGCGCAGGAGCGGGCGGACTGGTCGCTGGCCATCCACGGCGGCGCGGGCGTGATCGAGCGCGGCCAGCTGAGCCCGGAGCAGGATGCGGCCTATCGCGCGGCGCTGGACCATGCGCTGGACGTGGGCGCCGAAGTGCTGGCGAACGGCGGCAGTTCGCTGGACGCGGTCGAGGCCGTGATCCACGTGCTGGAGGACGATCCCCTGTTCAACGCCGGGCGCGGCGCGGTCTTCACCGCCGACGGCCGCATCGAGCATGACGCGGCCATCATGGACGGCACCACCCTGAACGCCGGTGCCGTCGCGGGATTGACCCGCACGCGCCATCCCATCAGCGCCGCCCGCGCGGTGATGGAGAAATCGCCCCACGTCTTCCTGATCGGCGCGGGGGCCGAGACCTTCGCCCGCGATCAGGGGCTGGAGGAGGTCGATCCGTCGTACTTCTTCACCGAGCGCCGCTGGCAGGGGCTGGTGCGCCAGCTGGAGCGCGAGGGCCTGCCCGTGCCTGCCCGGCCCGAGGGCGCGCCGGCGCCGGGGGCCATGGCCCTGATCGCCCCGCCGCTGGACGAGAAGAAGTTCGGCACCGTGGGTGTGGTGGCGCTGGACCGCGAAGGGCGGCTGGCGGCGGGCACCTCCACCGGTGGCATGTCGGGCAAGCGCTGGGGCCGCGTCGGCGACGTGCCGGTGATCGGTGCCGGTACCTATGCCTCCAACGCCGAGGGCTGCGCCGTGTCCGCGACGGGTTCGGGCGAGTATTTCATCCGGGCGACCGTGGCGCGGGACATCTGCGCGCGCATCGCCTTGTCAGAAGCGCATCCCGAAATCGCCCACGCAGAATTTGAGCGCCGGAGCGCCGAGTGTCAGGCGGGGGCAGCGCCGGATGAGGTCTGCATCATCTCCCAGCGCCTTCCGGCCTATGCGGCCGCCCGTGACGAGATCGACGAGGTGGGGGCCTTGGGCGGCGAGGGTGGCGTGATCGTGATGACGCGAGGCGGGCGACCCTACTTCGCCATGAACACGTCCGGCATGTATCGGGGTGCCGTGTCTTCGGTCGAGTCCGCCTGGGTCGCGATCTATGCGGACGACCCGAGCTACGCCGGAGAATGACGCAGTGTCCGCGATCGACCTGACAGAAAAGTTCGCCGCCTTCGACGATCACTGGCGGCCGCGCGTGGCCGCCCGGCTGAACGGACAGGACGTGCGGCTGGTCAAGGTGAAGGGCGTCTTCCCTTGGCACAGCCACTCCGACGCCGACGAGATGTTCCTGGTCTGGAAGGGCCGGTTCCGCGTCGAATACCGGGACCGTATCGTCGACCTCGGCCCCGGCCAGTTCACCGTGGTGCCGCGGGGCGTCGAGCACCGCACCGCCGCCGACGAGGAGGCCGAGGTGGTCATCTTCGAACCGTCGGAGGTGATCAACACCGGCGACGCGCCGCCCTCGGCGTTCACCGCGCCCCAAGGCGTGGAGGTCTGATGTCGGGTCGCGACCATCCCGGCGTGATCGCGCCGCCGCCGCTGATCTATCTGGGCTTCCTGCTGGCCGGGTGGGGGCTGGGACGCCTCGCCGGCCTGCCTTCGATCGGCGGCGACGCGGTGGCGCGCATGGTGGTCGCGGGGCTGCTGATCGGGTTCGGACTGGCGCTGGAGCTGTGGGCCATCGGGGCCTTCCGCCGTCGCTGCACCGCCGTCCAGCCGTGGAAGCCGTCGACGGCCCTGGTGGCCGAGGGCCCCTACCGGTTCAGCCGCAACCCGATCTATCTGGGCTTCGCCGTGACCTATCTCGGGCTCGCCCTGGCGCTGAACTCCTGGCTCGCCCTGGCACTGCTGGTCCCCTGCCTTCTGGTCGTCGACCGGGGCGTGATCGCGCGGGAAGAGCGCTATCTGTCGGCGAAGTTCGGCGCGTCCTACGACACCTATCGTGGGCGCGTCCGCCGCTGGATCTGAACGCCCGGGTCGGCTGGCCTCTGGCCGCCGGACGGCCTAGGGGAGGGGCATGACCCCGCCCGAAGACGAACTTTCGACCATGGCCATGGAGGAGCTGGACGCCGCCCTGGACCTCTCCTTCGCCGAGATGAAGCGCATCACGCCGTGGGGGGACAGCTATCCCGGCTTCGCGCCGTCGGGCCGCGAAGTCGAGGTTGAGCGCCGCTATCTGTGGGCGCACGAGCCCGCGGGCGGCATCCTGGTCGAGGTCGAGGTGCGCGATCCCGCGCTGAAGGTCGGCGCCGAGGCCAAGGCCGTGCTGGCGCCCGAAGCCTGACGGGCGCTAGAACGACGGCCTCAACCGTGAAGGTCGTCCCCATGCGTCTCCGCCTCGCCCTGACCGCCGTCGCCGCCCTGTCGGCTTTCGCGTCCGCTGCCGCCGCGCAGGACATGCTGATCCACGGTGGCACGATTTACACCGGCGTCGACGGAGCGGCACCTGCCGAAATGGTGATCGTTCAGGATGGACGCATCACCTACGTGGGCACCGACCGGCCGGACATCGTCGTGCCGGTCGCATGGACCATCGTCGACCTCAAGGGCGCGACCCTGTTCCCCGGCTTCACCGACGGCCACGCCCACCTGAACGGCATCGGCCAGCGCGAGCTGACACTGAACCTGGAAGGCTCGGCCTCCGTCGCCGAGGCCATGCAGAGGCTGTCGGACTGGTCCGCGGCCAATCCAGAGGGGCCGATCATCGGCCGCGGCTGGATCGAGACGCATTGGCCCGAGGGCCGCTTCCTGACGCGTCAGGATCTGGACGCCGCCGCGCCCGGCCGCATCGTCCTGCTGGGCCGCGCCGACGGCCATGCGGTGGTCGCCTCGTCCGCCGCCCTTGAGGCCGCGGGCGTCGACGCCGACACGGTCGCGCCCGACGGCGGCGAGATCCTGAAGGACGCGTCCGGCCAGCCCACCGGCCTGCTGGTCGACGCGGCCGAACAGCTGGTCGCCGGCCTGATGCCGCGAGAGGACGAGGCGGCGACGCGCCGCGCCTATGAGGCGGGCTTCCGCGTCTATTCCCGCTACGGCTGGACCGGCATCCACTACATGAGCGCGCCTTGGGCGGACGTGCCCCTGCTGGAGCGGATGGCCGAGGAGGGTGCCGCCCCGATCCGCGTCTACAACAGCGTGACCCCGGACGGGGCCCAAGCCCTGTTCGCCTCGGGCCCGCGCTCCGTCGCCGATGGCCGGGTCATCACCCGGGCGGTGAAATTCTATGCCGACGGGGCGCTGGGCTCGCGCGGCGCGGCCCTGTTCGAACCCTATTCCGACCGGCCGGACACGACGGGCCTGATGCAGATGGGCGACGAGATCGTGCCGGTCTACGAGGCCGCCCTGCGCAGCGGCATCCAGGCCGCGACTCACGCCATCGGCGACCGCGGCAATGCCGAGGTGGCGGGCTGGTACGGGCGTGCCATGGAGGCGGTGCCCGCCTCCGAGCGACCGAACGGCGAGGACGTCCGCTGGCGCATCGAGCACGCCCAGATCCTGCGGCCGTCCGACTACGGATGGTTTCAGGACCTGCCGATCATCGCCTCGATGCAGCCCAGCCACGCCATCGGCGACCTGCATTTCGCGCCGGCGCGGCTGGGCGACGCCCGGCTGGACGGCGCCTATGCCTGGCACAGCCTCGTCGACCGCGGCATCCTCGTCGTCGGCGGGTCCGATGCGCCGGTCGAGAGGGGCGATCCGGCCATCGAGTTCTACGCCGCCGTCGGCCGCCGCGACCTGACCGGCTTCCAGGGTCCCGACTGGCGTCCGGACGAGGCGGTCGACCGCGCCACGGCCCTGAAGATGTTCACGATCTGGCCGGCGGTGGCCAGCTTCCGTGAAGATGAGCTGGGCACCATCGAGGTCGGCAAGCGGGCCGATTTCACCGTCTTCGACCTCGACCTCATGACCGTGCCGATCGCCGACATCCCCAAGGCGCGGGCCCTCTGGACCATCGTCGACGGCGTGGTGGTCTACCGCGCCGAAGACTGAACGAGGGTTCCCTGCGCCGACAGCGTGCCCTCGGCCGTCTCCGTGACGGTCAGGGCCAGCGGCTCGACGCCGTACTGGCTCCGCAGGGCCGCGATCCACCCGAACAGGGCGGGCGTGGCCGCGGAGGCGACGGTGAAGTCCAGGCCTCTTTCACCAGCCGAGAATTGTGCCGCCAGCCCCATGGCCGCCGCCGCCGGTTCCGCCTGGGCTTGAACCGCCGCCGGGTCATTGGGAGACGGCGTCAGCCGCGCGGCGGCGGTCTCGAACAGGGCCAGCCGCGCCTCGGCCGTCGCCCGACGTTCGGCCGCCTCCGCCCGCCAGGCCAGCGACGGCGCGACGACGCCGTACCAGACGACCAGCGCCCCGATCAGGCCGCCCATCAGGCTCAGCATGGCCCGTTCGCGCGGGCTGCGCCCCGTCCACCAGCTCCGGAGTTCCGCGATCCGCGCCTTCATCGCGCTGCTCCCACGATGACGTCCGAGGACACGCGCCCGCCGTCGTCCACGGTGGAGACGTCCACCAGCGTCAGGCCTTGCGCCTCCATGGCGGTGCGGATCGCCTCCAGATCCTGATAGGCCGCATAGCGTAGCGAGGCGCGCACGCCGCCCTCCGGATCGACCGTCAGACTGTCCAGTTCCGACTGCGGCACGGCTTCCAGCGCCTGAAACAGGGCCGCGGCGGCCGAGGCCACGCCGTCGGGCGGTGGCAGGACCGACAGCCGGGTCTCCGCCTCGGACAACGGGTCGGCGGTCGCCGCCAGATCAGGGAAGAGACGCCGCGCCGCCGCCTCGGCCCGGGCGTCGGCGTCGCGCGCGGCCATGTCGTCCCTCACTGCCTCGGCGAGAATGAGGATCAGGGGGGAGACCGCCAGCGCCGCCGCCAGCGCGAGGGCGCGCCGCCAGGGCTTCAGACCGGACGCGGCGATCCGCACCGACGCGGACAGATCCATCGGCGGGTTCAGGGCCGCGCGGATCAGCTGCGCCTCGACCTCGTCCGGGTTCTCGACGATCCGAATCGGCCGGACGCCGGCCACGGCCTCGGCCAGCTCGGGCTGGACCGTCGCGGCCAGATCGTCGGCCCGCAGGGCCAGGTCGTCGCCGAACCGTACCGCCGTCGCCGCGCCGTCCGGTCCGGGCTCCAGCGCCAGGGCGTCGGGCAGCAGGGCGGCACCCACGATTCCGGACAGGCGCAACCAGTCCGACCACGACGCCGCCACGACCTCGTCGACCACGGCGACCCAGGACACTCCCCCGGCGTCGGCGGCACCGACCGCGGCGCGCAGCCGCTCGGCCGGGGCCGCCAGGTCATCCCGCAGGGCCCACAGGGCGGCCGCCCGCTTCTGCGCCGGATTGCCGGCCGGCAGGACGAGACGGCGCATCGTCACGCGCGCGCCGGGTACGACGGCGACGGCATACGGCACACCAGCCGCGGCCGGCGACTCGGGCGACAGGCGGCCGCGTTCCAGCACCCCGCCGGACGCGTCGAGCGTCATGTAGGGCGCGGCCTCGTCGGCCCGGGCCGGCAGCAGGATCAGGCGGGTTCGGTTCATTCTTCGGGGGTCCAGCGGTGGACGACGGTGCGCACCGTCGCGTCGGGCATGACCTGCAGCAGGGCGGTGCGGACGGCGACGGCGTCGCCGTGCCGAACCTCCACGCTCAGGTCGAAAAAGCGGGTCACAAGCGTCAGCTGGTCATAGACGTCGGACGGAGGCTGCGCGGCGGCCAGCGCCGGCTGGTTCCAGAAGGCGGCCAGATCGGTCCAGCCGTTGGCCGGTCGGGCGGCGATCGCGGCCCGTGCCTGCGCCGGCGTCACCTGCCCCTCCGTCAGCATGACCAGAAGCGGCGCGTCCTCGGGCCTCAAGCCGTTCGGATTGATCGGCGAGGCGACCGCCTCCGGCAGGGCGCATACATGCGGGCGCAACCGGGCGTAGACCTCGGCGTCCACCCCCTGCACGGCGCGCAGTTCGCTGACCTCGGTCAGCAGCGTCCCCGCGGTGCGAAGGGGGCGGGGCAGGGCGGCATAGGCCGGGTCCTCCGCGCCGCGCGGCAGGGCGACCGCGTCGCTGTCGATCCAGTCGGTCAGGGCCTCGGCCACGCCGCGCATGCGGCCCTCGTCCAGCCCGACGGCCCGGCCCAGCGCCACCAGCTGCGCCGCCGCTCGCGGCCGGGCGACCCAGGCACCGGGACCGCCCTGCACCACGCCGTTCAGATTGAAGCAGGCCTGACCGTCGCGGATCATGGCCGACACATCACCGCCCTCGTCCGTCGGAAACGCCAGCGGTCGCCCGTTCCAGTCGGGCTGGAAGGGCGTGCGGCCGGGATTGTCCCGCGTCAACCGGGAGAGCCGCTTGCGGGCCAGGGCCTCGGCCCCGACGGCGTACCACTGGGCCTGTCCCATCTGGTCCGCATTGGTGGCCCGCCGCAGGGAGAAGCGGACGTCGTCCAGCACCGCCGCGGCGATGGCGGCCATGACGGCCACCATCAGCAACACGGTCAGCAAGGCCATGCCCTCGCGCGCGCGCCTCATCGGCCCGACCCCACGAGCAGCAGGAGGTCGACGGGCCCCAGCTCCTTCAGCGTCATCCGTACACGGACGGCGTCGGGCATCAGCTGCAGCGGAGGGCGGGGCTGAAAGACGGGCGTTTCGACGTCCAGCGAGATGAAGCTGACCTGCACCGCGGTGACATCGCGGGCCACGACCTGGGCCGGACCGGGCCGACCGCCCGCGAGCTGGTCGTGGACCCGCCGTTCCAGCCGGCCCTCGACCAGCCGCCACTCCACCCGCTGCAGGGACGAGCGGGCGCGCTCCGAGGGATTGGCCCAGCCGGTGCGGACCAGGCCCAGAACCAGACCGTCGCCGCTCTCAATCGGGCGCAGGGCCGGATCGGCGCGGCCGATCGCCTGGCCGACGTCGGCCTTCAGCAGGGCGCGCAGGCGCTGCAGCTCGGCGGTCCGCGCGTCGGCCGCCCTGACGGCGAACCGGCCGTCGACCGCCGTGGCCATCACCGCTGTGCCGGCGGCGGCCAGCAGGGCGAAGATCACCAGGGCGATCAGCACCTCGGCCAGGGTGAATCCTGCGCGTGTCCTCATTGCGCCCGCCCGCGGAACAGCACGGCCTCGGCGGAGGTCCAGACCCCGTCCTCCGACACCTTCACCTCGATGCGGATCATGTCCGGGTCCGGCGTCGCCGTGACAATGCGCCGCCAGCGCCAGTCGCGTCCGGCCATGGGCGTGGTTCCGGCCGTCTCGCCCTCGGCCGGCGGATCGACGCTGGTGAGGGCGCCCACTGCCAGATTGTCGGCCACGATCGCCGCGACTGTCCGCGTTTCGACGTCTGCCGCCGCCCGCGCATTCTCTCCGGACAGCTTCAGCAGGGCCAAGGCGGCGAGGCTGAACACGGCAAGAGCGACCAGCAGCTCAATGAGAGTGAAGCCGTCTCTTTCTCCTGCCCTGTCGCTCGCCGCGCGGCGGCTCACTGTGCGAGGGCGGACGCGGGCGCGGGTCATTCGACCACCACCTCGCCGGCGGCGTCGACAGTCACGGTCGCGCGCGCGCCGTCGCGGGACAGGACGATCTCCACGCCGTCGGTCACGCCGGTCGGATCGAAGGTGGCGCGAGCCTCGGCCGGCGTCACGGTCGCGCGGGTCTCCGCCTCCCACCGCTCGGGGCCGAACGGGCCGTCGGTCAGCGGGGCCCAGGTCGCGCCGTCCAGCCGGGCGAAGCCGTAGCCGTCGGTCCGGAACTCGACCGTCGTCGCGCGCCCGGTCAGCAGGGCCTCCTCGCGCGCCGCGACCAGTCGTGCGCCCAGCCGCTCCGCCTCCTGATCGACGCCGGGCCGCGGATCAGGCGCGACGAGGACCACCGCCGTGGCGGCCAGACCCACCACGGCAATCGTCACCAGCAGCTCGACCAGGGTGAAGCCCGGTCTTTGTTTGGCCCTACCGCTCGCCGCGCGACGGCTCGCTGCGAGAGGGCGGGCCCTACCGCTCGCGCCGCGGGCGCTCGCTGCTTCAGGGCGGGCCGTCTCAGCCCTGCCAGTTGCCCAGGTCCGCATCCTCGCCCTCGCCCCCCTCGCGGCCGTCGGCGCCGTACGAGAAGACGTCGAACGCCTGCCCGTGGGCGCTGGGCCGACGGTACTGGTACGGATTGCCCCAGGGATCCTCCGGCAGGCGGCGGACATAGCCGCCCTGGCGGTATCGCTCCGGCCGCGCCAGACCGGCCGGCGGCTGGACCAGGGCCTGAAGCCCCTGCTCGCTGGTCGGGAAGACCAGATTGTCCAGCCGGTACTGTTCCAGCGCCGTCTCCAGCGTGGCGACGTCGGCGCGCGTCTTGCCGATCATGGCCTTGTCCTGACTGGGCAGGACGTTGATCGCTACCACCGTGGCCAGCAGGCCGATGATGACGATGACGACCATCAGCTCGACCAGGGTGAAGCCTTCTCTCGTCCCTGGGGCCCTACCGCTCGGCTCGCGGAGCCTCGCTGCGTGAGGGCGCCGCGCCATCGCGCGGGTCAGAGCGTGAAGCAGGATGTTGCGCATGGCGTCTCTCAACCGGCGGCCAGGGTGTTGATCTGAAGGATGGGCAGCAGGATCGCCAGGACGATCACGGCCACGACGCCGCCCATGACGACGATGACGACGGGCTCGAGCAGGCTCAGCATCACCGCCGTGAAGGTGGTGAACTCCCGCTCCAGATAGTCGGCGGCCCGGTCCATCATCGGCTCCAGCCGACCGGAGTTCTCGCCCGACGCCGTCATGTGCACCAGGATGGGCGGAAACACGTCCGCCCGCCGCATGGCCGCGGCCAGGCCGCCGCCCTCGCGCACCGCGTCGGCCATCGACTCGGTGGCCTGACGCAGCTTCATGTTGGCCACGGTGCGGGCGGTGATGGTCAGTCCCTCCAGCACCGGCAGGCCCGAGGCGATCATGGCCGCCAGCGTCCGGGCCATGGACGCCCCGTGCAGGTCGCGCATCAGCCGGCCGATCACCGGCAGGGTCAGGATCCAGGCGTCCGCCTTCAGCCTCAGCGCCGGGCGGCGCAGCGCCAATCCGCCGCCGGCGGCGGCGCAGACCAGCACGAGGGCCACGATCCACCCGCCCGTGCGCATGGCGTCCGACACGGCGATGACGATACGGGTCAGCAGCGGCAGGGTCTGGTTCATGCTGTCGAACTGCTCGACCACCTTGGGCACGACCAGCGTCATCAGGGCGATCACCACGCCCAGGGCCACGACGGCCAGAACGGCCGGATAGACCAGCGCCGTGATCACCTTGCCGCGCACCTGCTGGTCCCGCTCCAGCCCGTCGGCCAGCCGCTCGAGAATGGGTGCCAGACTGCCCGAACTCTCCCCCGCCGCGACCATGGCGCGGTACAGCGGCGGAAAGGCCGGGCCCTGACGCGCCATGGCGTCGGACAGGCGGCGCCCTTCCAGCACGCCGGCGTGCACGCCCTCCAGCACGCGGCGCGCGGCGGGACGGTCGGCCTGCAGGGCGAGGGTCCGCACGGCCTCCTCGATCGGGGCGACCGAGATCAGGGTCGCCAGCTGCCGCGTGATCAGGGCCAGCGACCGGGCCGGCAGGCGGCCGCCCTTCGCCCGCGTCGGTGCCGCTGCGACCGCCGGCCGTGCGGGCTTCAATTCCAGCGGCATCAGCCGCTTCTTCTCGAGGGCACCCCGCGCGCGGGTCTCGTCCGCCGCCTCGACCGCGCCGGAAACGCGACGCCCGCCAGCGTCCAGCGCCACATAGTCGAACGCCGCCATCAGGCCGCCACCTCTTCGGCCGGGGCCGAGGCGTCCTGCCGGATCACGCGGACCGCCTCCTCCAGCGAGGTCGTGCCGGCCAGCACCAGCGCCCGGGCGCGCGAGGCCAGATCTGCGCCCGTCTCGAAGGCCAGGGCGGCGATCGCTTCCTCGCCGGCCTCGGCCGCGATCAGGCGACGCACGCGGTCGTCGACGCGGATCATCTCATAGATGCCGACGCGGCCCAGATGGCCGGTGTGATTGCAGGCCGGGCAGCCGACGGCGCGCCACACCCGCGTGCCCGACTTCACCCCGATCAGCCGGGCGCTGGCGGCGTCAGCGGGTTCCTCGCGTCGGCACGTCCCGCACAGCCGCCGTACCAGCCGCTGCGCCACGATCAGCCTCAGGGTCGAGGCCAGCAGGAAGGGCTCCACCCCCATGTCGCGCAGACGGGTCACGGCGCCGGCCGCGTCGTTGGTGTGCACCGTGGACAGCACCAGGTGGCCGGTCAGGGCGGCCTGCACGGCGATCTGCGCCGTCTCCACGTCGCGCACCTCGCCGACCATGACCACGTCCGGATCCTGACGCAGGATGGCCCGCAGCCCGGCGGCGAAGGTCATGCCGACCTTGGTGTTCACCTGGGTCTGGCCGATGCCCTCGACCGCGTATTCGACCGGGTCCTCGACGGTCAGGATGTTGCGCGTCGCGTCGTTCAGCAGCGACAGGCCGGCGTACAGGCTGGTGGTCTTGCCCGAGCCGGTGGGGCCGGTGACCAGGATGATGCCGTTGGGCTCGCGCAGCGCCCCTTCGAAGGTCGCCAGAGAAGCCGGATCCATGCCCAGATCCGCCAGGCCCAGGTCGCCCTGGTCCTTGTCGAGGATGCGCAGCACCACGCGCTCACCCGCCCGCGACGGCAGGGTCGAGACGCGCACGTCCAGCGTCTTTCCGCCCAGCGCCAGCGGGATGCGTCCGTCCTGCGGCACGCGACGCTCGGCGATGTCCAGCCGCGCCATGACCTTGACCCGCGACACCAGCAGCGGCGTGATCCGCGGGTTCAGGCTCAGCGCCTCGCGCAGCACGCCGTCGACCCGGAAACGCACCAACAGGGCGGTCTCATAGGGTTCGAGGTGGACGTCCGACGCCCCCGCCCGCACCGCTTCGGCGATGATCCCGTTGATCATGCGGATCACCGGGGCGTCGTCCGACCCGTCCAGCAGGTCGGCGGCCGCCGGCAGGTCGTCGATCATCCCGTCCAGCCCGTCGGGTAGAGCCAGATCCTCGTCGCCGCCCGCCACGGGGTCGCCAGCGTAGACGTCGGCCACGCGCCGGTCGAACTCCGCCCGGCTCAGCCGCTCGACCTGCAGCGGCAGGCCGAGCACGCGCCGCGCCTCGACCAGGGCCAGCGGGTCGGCGTCGTCCCGCAGACCGACGCGCGCCACCTCTCCCGCGTCCAGCAGGACGACGCCCGCCTTGCGGGCGAAGCCATACGGCAGCTGGGGCGCGGCGAAGGCGATCATGTCAGAGGCTGGCCCTCGACCGGAGCGACCGGGGCGGTGGGCCAGGGCTCCTGGTACTCGGGTGGCACAGGCGGCTGGGTGCGGATGTACTCGCGCAGCAGCTCGTCCAGGCTCGGTTCCTGATCCGGCGCGACGCGCAGCTGCTGGTCGCGCATATAGCCCCACCGGTCCGCCGACAGACGCTGGGCGTCTTCCGGCGTGCGCAGGATGGTCGGGCGGATGAAGATCATCAGATTGGTCCGGCCGCGCTGGCGGCTTTCCGACCGGAACAGGCCGCCGACCAGCGGCAGGTCGCGCAGTCCCGGAATGCCGTCGACCGAGATGCGCTCGTTCTGGTCCAGCAGGCCCCCGGCAACAGCGATGTCGCCGTCGTCGACCACCAGCGTGGTCTCGATCTCGCGCGTGTCGAACACCAGGTCGTTGGTGCTGTTCGACAGGATGCCGTTCACGCTCGACACCTCCTGCCGGATGTACAGGGTCACGCTGTTACCGGCATTGATCTGGGGACGGACGACCAGCCGCACGCCGATCTCCTTCCGCTCCGTGGTCCGGAACGGATTGGTCTGGCCGTCCAGCAGGGCCTCGCCCGTCGTGATCGGCACCTCCTGTCCGACCAGGATGTTGGCCTCGACGTTGTCCAGGGTGATGACCGAGGGGGTCTGCAGCAGGTTGGAGCCGCTGTCCGTCTTGGCCGCGTTGATGATGAAGCCGAACAGGCCGTCGCCGATCCGGCCCGCCCCGCCGCCGACGAAGCCGTTGGCGCCCAGCAGGCTGTTCAGCGCCAGATCGCGCGCCTGCTCCAGCAGCGGGTCGTCCGCGTCCAGCTCCTCATTGGCCGCCACCCCGCCCAGAATCGGCAGGAGGGGCGCGGTGCGGTCGGAATAGTTGGTGAAGCCGACCGGATTGCCGTCCTCGCCCGCCAGCACCCACTGGACACCCAGTTCCTTGACCGCGTCGTCGGACAGCTCGACCACGATGGCTTCGATCAGCACCTGCGGGCGGCGGCGGTCCAGCTGGCCGATCACCTCGGCCAGCATGCGCTGGGTCTCCGGCGGGGCCGAGATGATCAGGGCGTTGGCGCCGGAATAGCGGGCGATGGTGGCGCGCTGCCCCGTCGCCGTGGTGGCGGTGACCGCCTGCGGCGCGGTTTCTCCGTCTTCGGACGAAGACGAGGTCGAAGACGCCGCCGCCGCCGGTGCTGCACCGGCCACCGGCTGACCCACCACCTGCTGCAGCACTGGAAGCAGCTGCTCGGCGTCGGCGTGCTCCAGGAAGATTACGCGCACGTCGTCGTTCTGCAGCGCGCGGCGGTCCAGGTCGGCGATCAGCCCCTGGACCCGCGCGACCGCCGCCGGCTCACCGCGCAGGACGATGGAATTGGAGCTCTCGACCGGCGTCACCGTCACCAGACCCGTGCCCGGCTGCCCGCCCGGCGGCGCCAGCACGTCGTCCAGCACCCCGGCGATCTCGCGGGCGTTGGAGTTCTCCAGCGTGACCACGACGATCTCGGTCGAGTCCACGTCGATCCGCGCGACCAGCTGGCGCACGCGGCGCAGGTTGTCGGCGAAGTCGGCGACGACGATCGTGTTGCTGGTCGGATTGGCCAGCACCTGACCCTGGGGGCCGACCAGGGGCCGGATGGTCTCGGCGGCCGAGGCCGCATCGATGTTCTTCAGCACGAACACCTCGGTCCCGAAACGTTCGGCCCCGGCCGTCGCCGGGCCCTGGGCCGCGCCCTGGGCCGGGGCGATGCGATAGGCACCGGAACTGGTCGGGATCACCACCAGACCGTTGGCCCGCAGGGTCGACAGGAAGACGTCATAGACCTCCGCCCGCGTCAGGGGCCGGTCGCTGGTCACGGTGACGGTCCCCGTCACCGCCGGATCGACGATGAAGGTGCGGCCGGTGGTCCGGGCAATGTCCTGGATGAAGGCGCGGATGTCGGCACCCTGAACGTTCAGGATCTGCCGCTCCTGTGCGACGGCCGCGGTCGCGGACAGCGTGACGGCGCCGCCCAGCGACAGGGCAGCCATCAGGGAGAGCGCGGAGCCCATGAGGCCCGTCTTCGATCGTCGCATCAGCGTCCCGTCCGGATGGTGGTGGTGGAGACGCGCCCGGCGCGCTCGTAGCGGATGTCCACGGTCGTGGCGTCGGCCAGTTCGGCGCGCAGCCCCGACAGGGCCCCCATGCCGTTCAGCTCGACGCCGTTGACCGCCAGAATGACGTCGCCGTTCTGAAGGCCGGCGCTGCGCAGCGCCTGACCGTCTCCGGTCGCAGACACGGTGAAGCCGGAGACCGACATCCCCTTCATGCGCGGGCGCAGCGAGGCCTGTCCGATCAGGCGTTGCGGATCGACCACCGGCGCGGCGGCGCGCGCCTCGGCGGTCGGCTCGGTCTTCGGGGGCGCAACCACTTGGGGGGTGGCCGGTGCCGGCGGCGCGACGGGTGCCGGTCCGTCGCCGATCTCGCCGAACTCGATGCGGCTGACCGTCGGGCCGCGCGCGACAGTGACGTGATCGAGGGAGACGGTGCGAAGGATCAGGCCCGGCGCGATCTCCTCGCCGACGCCGACTGACAGCTGCCGTCCGTCCGCCAGACCGAGGATGGCCGAACCGGCGCCGCCCTGGCCGGCGCGGACGCCGAACAGGCGCAGGCCCTCCACAGGCGTCGTCCCGGTTTCGTCGACCGCGGAAACACCCCCGCGGAAGAAGGCGTCCGCGCGGGCGAACACGGCCATGTCAGGCCGGGCGGTCGGGGCGACGGACGGAGTCGACGCCGCGGCCGCCGGCGACAGCAGCACAAAGGCCAGTCGCACCGCCTGGGCCAGGATCAGGACGGCCAGCGCGCCCTCGGCCAGCAGCCGCAGGCGGTCGGGCCGCGCGCCGCGCGCCATGACGCGCGCGCCGGTCCGTCCGAGTTGCTGTCGCATCCGACCGATCACGGCGACGCCTCGAAGCCGCCCCACCCGACGGGGCGCGCTCGTCGTAGACGATGCGTCCGTGCACGACGCTCATGGCAATGTGACGTTTGGGCGTCGCCTGTAAGAAACTTGCGGCGTGCACGGTCAAATCGTCATCATGACGTCAGGCTCGCCGGCCCCGCCGTCAGGCGCCCGTTGCGGGTCAGGCCGACCGGATATGGTGCGGGCGGTCGGGCTCGAACCGACACTCCTTTCGGAACCGGATTTTGAGTCCGGCGCGTCTACCAGTTTCACCACGCCCGCATCGGCCGGTGGGCGCGCCCGCGATGCCACGACGTGCGGCGCGCGTCCAGCCTTGGCCTATTTCAGCTGGCTGTCCTTGCTGCCCCGACGATTGATCCCGGGGATGACGGCGCGCGCGTCGCGGCCGGACTGGCACGCGATGCAGGTCACCACGCCGGGCAGGGCGCGTCGGCGGGCCTCCGGTATGGGCTCGTCGCACTCCTGGCAGTGGCGCGCGCCCTCACCCCGGGGCAGACGCGCCCGGGCGTGCAGCACGGCGTCGCGCACCGTGTCGTCGATCTGATCCTGCACCGCCCCGTCCGGGGCCCATCCGGTCGCCATGAAAGTCGCCTTTCCTGTTCAGGAAGGTGGGGACTCACCGGTGGAATCCAAGCGCGGCCGCCCCTGTCGAAAACGTAACGCTCCGACGCGCATCCGCGGCACTTTCTCGCCGCCTCCTTCCCGCGAACGAAGGAATCCGTCATGTCCCGCCCCCGCCTCGCCGTCCTCGCCGCCGTGCTACTGGCCTCGTGTGCCGGCCCAACCTTGGTCATGGCGCAGGTCGACGCGTCGCCTGCCCATCCGGGCCCGGCCGGCGGAGCGCAGGGAGCATCATCTGACGCCGTTGGCTCCCGAAGCGTTCCGCGGCGCAATTGATGCGGACCTGCACGCGGTCAGGCGCGGCGACAATCTGCAGGTCCGGGTCGAGGGCGGCCTCACCTCGCTGAGGTCAATTGCGACGCGCGGCCTCGCGCTCCTGCCGCTCCCGCTCCCTCACCCGCAGGTCACGCTCCCGATCCTCGCGTGTCGCGTAACCGTCCATGACGAAGTTGGTGCGGAAGACGAAACGGCGCACGGGCGTGTCGCCCTCGCCTTCCGCTGGCCCCAGTCGTGCGGCGCGCATCCCGTCGATGACCGCGTCTCCGAAGCCGCCGTCTCGTGGATGCTCCGTCTCGACCTCACAGTCTCGCGCGCGCCCGTCGGGACCGGCGATGCACGACACCACGGCGAAGCCGCGGGCGTAGGTAGTCGACCCCATCGGATAGGCGATGCGAGGTCTCTGTCGCCACACCACGCCCGTCGGCAGGCCGCCGTCGTCGAGGCTGCGCAATTCCGCGTCGCGCGGGTCGACCAAGGGCTTCCCGCACGCCGTCAACGTCGCGTCGATCGCTGATGACGACGCCGGCAGCTCCAGGTCGTATCGAAGGGCGCGACCGGCACCGCCGCCGTCCGGCACGCGGATCTGCAGGCGTCCCCCCTCGCGCATTTCGCGAGCCATCATGGCCGGCAGGGGGCTGACCGCCATCGTGTCGTCCACGGCGACGTTCCATTCCAGCCGCCAGGCGGTCTCGTCGTCGCGAAAGGTGAGTTCCAGCGGCCGGGTCTCGCGGTCGCCGGCCGGCGGCAGGCCGCCAATGACGACGTCATAGCCCCCGTCCGCACACCGCGCGCTCACGCCCAGGCCGACATCGAACGCGGCAAAGGCCAGGATTGACTTCGCCCGATCGTCGCGGACCACGTCCCAGTCTGCTCCCTCGATCTCTTGAGCGCCGACCGGCGCGCCCGCGGTCATGACGACGAGAAACCCGGCCAGTGCCGCGCGCCCCGTGGACCGCCAGGCAAGAGGGGACATGGTCTTCACTCCACCAGGGTCGTCAGCCGGATCGTCACGAGCCGGTCCACGGGCGTGTCGGGCTTCAGCCGCGACTCCTGCAGGGAGCTGACGCTGGCGCGCCCGAAGTCATAGCCGACCGGACCCTCGGCCTCGACCTCGCAGTCGTCCAGGATGCCCTGGACCCGGGTTATGCAGGTGACCACCGCCCAGCCGGAGATGTGGTCGCGTGACGCTCGCGAGGGGATGTGGACCCGCCCGCGCCTCACCCAGACGTCGTCTCCTTCAAGGCGCAGGTACTCCGCTTCGTCCCGGGCGCTTTCCAGGGGCTGGCCGCAGGCCGTCAGAATCCCGGCCAGAGGTGCGGTCTCCGGAGGCGGGGTCAGGGTGATGCCCGGCGCCCCGTCGCCGAAGCCGAACTGGAAGTGCGCGGTCGAGGCCTGGGTCATGCCGCGGGCCAGATGGGCGGGCCTGTCCGCGATCAGATAGCGCCCGTCCGCCGATCTGACCCATTTGACGTCCCGGACGCGGCCCTCGTCGAACTGGACCGCCCCGTCGATGTCCGGCACCGCCAGCTGCACGCCCTGCAGCAGCAGCTCCAGGGTTCCGCTCTGGCAGCGCGCGATCATGGCGACGCCGGGGTCGGGGAAGACCGCATAGGCCAGACGGACGTCGCCCGCTTGCTGGGCCGTCCAAGTCGCCTCTTGCGCCATCGCCGACGTCGTGGCGAACAGGGCCGCCGCGCAACCAAGAATTTTCGCCTTCATCACGCCGCTTCCACCGTCTGTTCGATCGTGCCGAAGATCGAATGATGCTTTTCGTCCAGCATCTCGATGCGGACGACGTCGCCCGCCTTCAGGAACGGCGTCTCCGGCTTGCCGTGCAACAGGGTTTCGACCGTCCGCACCTCGGCGATGCAGGAGTAGCCGAGGCCTCCCTGATCCACCGGCTTGCCGGGGCCGCCGTCGGCGTCCCGGTTCGACACCGTGCCCGAGCCGATGAGGGAGCCGGCACCCAGCGACCGGGTCTTCGCCAGGTGGGCGATCAGGGTGCCGAAGTCGAAGGTCATGTCCACGCCCGCGTCGGCCTGGCCGAAAGGCTTGCCGTTCAGCTCGACCGTCAGCGCCCCGTGCAGCTTGCCGTCCCGCCAGCGGTCGCCGAGGGCGTCCGGCGTGACGAAGACCGGCGAAAGGGCGCTGGCCGGTTTGGACTGGACGAAGCCGAACCCCTTGGCCAGTTCGGCCGGGATCAGATTGCGCAGCGAGACGTCGTTGACGAGGCCCACCAGACGGACGTGCGACAACGCTTCCTCCGGGTCGGCACCCAGCGGCACGTCGCCGGTTACCACCACCACCTCGGCCTCCAGGTCGCAGCCCCAGGCCTCGTCCCTCAGCGGGATGGCGTCGCGCGGCCCGAGGAAGGCGTCGGAGCCGCCCTGGTACATCAGAGGGTCAGTCCAGAAGCTGGCCGGCATCTCGGCACCCCGCGCCTTCCGGACCAGTTCGACGTGGTTCACATAGGCCGAGCCGTCGGCCCACTGATAGGCGCGCGGCAGCGGCGCGGCGGCTTCGCGCTCATGGAACCGGCCGCGCGGTGCCGAGCCATGCTCCAGCATCTCCGCCAGATTACGCAGTTCGGGTTCGCAGCGCTCCCAGTCGTCGAGCGCCGCCTGCAGGGTCGGCGCGATCAGGAAGGCGTCGGTGTACCAGGCCAAGTCTTCCGACACGACGACGAGGCGGCCGTCGCGGCCGTGCTTCAAGGATGCGAGTTTCATGTCCGAATCCTTAGCCCGCCGCCGTCACAGCCGCCAGCCCGGCTGCGCCCGCGCCATGGCCCAGGCCGCACGCTGCAGCTTCTCCACCGTGTCCGTGTATGGCCCGCCCAGATTGGCCAGGGCGGCGAAGGCATAGCCGCCCGCCGTGCGGCACATGAAGGCGGCGGTGCCCGGCAGGATGCCGGTGTGCCACCAGCTGTCCTCCCCATCCACCTGCCAGCCGTGACCGAAGTCGCCCCCCGCGACGGGAGGCGTGGCCATGGATCGTGTCGTGTCCGCCTGCAGCACGTCGGGCACGCGCGGGAAGCCGTCGATCCTGACCAGCACTCGCAGCAGTTCCGTCGGCGTCGCGACCCAGCCGCCCGCCGCGCCCAGCCGGCGCTGGTCATGCCGGTGAGGTTCGCCGCCGGAGATGGAGACGTAGCCCGTCTCTCCGCGCCCCGGCGTCCGCTCGCCCAGCCGCATCCCGCCCGCGCCGCACGGCTCCAGCAGCTCGCGCCGCACCCAGGTCTCGTACGGCTCGCCCGTGGCGACCTCGATCACCCGACCCAGCAGGACGTACCCGAGGTTCGAATACTGCTGCCGCGTGCCCGGTCGGGCGGTCAGCGGGATCTCGGCCACCGCCCGGGCGATCATCCCGTCGCGGTCGAGGTTGTCCACTCTCATGGTCGGATCGGTCCCGTCGTTGGTCCAGCCCCCGCCGGTGTGGCTGAGCAGGTGCTCGACGGTGATCTCGCGCGCCCAGGGCGAGGTCGGGCCATAGGCCTCGCCCAGCCTGGATCCGGCGCCGAAGATCCGGTCGTTCATGCCGACCCTTCCCCGTTCCGCCAGCGTCATGATCGCCGCCGCGGTGATCGGCTTGGACAGGCTGGCGATGCGGAACCTGTGACCGGCGTTCAGCCGCGCCCCGCTTCGACCCGTCAGACCCCAGGCGCGCGCGAAGCGGATGCGACCGTCCCGCGCCAGAGCGACCGAGAGACCCGGTGCGCCGGTCAGTCCCATGAAGGTGCGGGCCGCGTCGTCTGCGTCGCGCGCCGCCGCCGGACCTGCCGTGGTCGCCGCCGCCAGACCGCCGAGCAGCAGACTCCGTCGGGTCGTCCTCACCGATCCCAGACCCGCTTCGGTCCATCGTGATGATCGTCGTGCCCGCCGCCATGGTGGCCATGGTCCGCCTCACGGGGCGGCATGCGCGACAGGGCCGCGCGCGCGGCCTTCAGTTCGTCGACCCGGGCTCCGGTCTGCGACCAGTGGTCGTGAAAGGTGCGAACCGCCTTCGCAATGGCCTCGACCTGCTCCTCGTGGCTCATCTTGCGGGTTTTCGGCTTGTCGGGTGCCGGCGCGGGGGGCGCGGGCGAGATGACCGTCACCGTGTTCACCGTCACCGGCGCGGAGCTGGCCGAGGTCGCCTCGGTCTTCGCGGCGCCGGGGGGCGACGGTTTGGCCTCCTCCTTGACCTCGCCCTTCAGCGCTTCGTCCAGCGCCTTGACCTTGGCACCCATGCCGTTCGCCACCACGATCACGGGCCCGAGCAGGTCCTCGATCACCGCGCGCAGGGCCTTGGCCTTCTCGTGCAGCCGGTCGCTGGGGGCCGACAGCGCCGTCTGCGCCGCCTTGAGGATTCGCTTGTGGATTTCCTTCGGAGCCTGATCGGGTCCGTCGGCAGCGCCCTCGCGCCGGCCCATCAGCCACGCCAGCGCCCCGACGCCCAGAAGCAGCAGGACGAACAGCCCGGCCACCATCGGTTCCACGCCCAGAAACAGCGGGTCGTCGACGCCGCCATAGCCCGCGGGCGGGGATCCGAACTCCGGGGTGAAATCGGTCACGACGGCCTCCCGCGCTGATGCGGAAACCATGTTGACCGAGGCGGGCCGGCGATCAAGCGCGGATCACGCGAAGGGGGAACGGCGGTTTCGGAGTTCCGGGCGTCTCCGTCGCGCTTGAGGCCGCCCGGTCCGTGGGATAGACCCGCCTCAGGCCATCGCGGGCATGATGTAGTGGTAGCCTGGCAGCTTCCCAAGCTGCTCGTGCGGGTTCGATTCCCGCTGCCCGCTCCATCGGCCTCCCGAAACTCAGTCGAACAGACCGCCGGGCTCAGGGGCCTTCGGCGGCTCCGTCAGCCCGAGGTGGGCATAGGCCCGGGCGCAGGCCATGCGGCCGCGCGGCGTGCGCTGGATGAATCCCTGCTGCAGCAGATAGGGCTCGATCACGTCCTCGACCGCGTCGCGCGCCTCAGCGATCGCGGCGGCCAAGGTGTCCATGCCGACCGGCCCGCCGCCGTAGTTCTCGATAAGCGCCTTCAGGAACCGCCGGTCCAGCGAATCCAGGCCGGCCTCGTCCACCTCCAGCCGCGCCAGGGCGCGCGCCGCCTCCAGCCGGCCGACCGAGGTCGAGCCCTCGGCGTCGGCGAAATCGCGCACGCGGCGCAGCAGGCGGCCGGCCACGCGCGGCGTGCCGCGCGCGCGGGCGGCGATCTCCAGCGCGCCGTCCTCGGTGACGGTCGCGCCCATCTTGCGCGCCGTGCCCATGACCACGCGCGTCAGCTCCTCGGGCGTGTAGAACTCAAGCCTCAGCGGAATGCCGAACCGGTCGCGCAGCGGCGTGGCCAGCAGTCCCGCCCGCGTCGTGGCGCCCACCAGGGTGAAGGGCGCCAGGTCGATCCGCACCGACCGCGCCGACGGCCCCTCGCCGATGATCAGGTCCAGCACATGGTCCTCCATGGCCGGATACAGGATCTCCTCCACCGCCGGGCTCAGGCGGTGGATCTCGTCGATGAACAGGACGTCGCGCGGCTCCAGATTGGTCAGGATCGCCGCCAGATCGCCCGCCTTGGCCAGGATGGGGCCGCTTGTGGCGCGAAAGCCGACGCCCAGCTCGCGCGCCACGATCTGCGCCAGCGTGGTCTTGCCCAGCCCCGGCGGGCCGAACAGCAGGACGTGATCCAGCGCCTCGCCCCGGCCGCGCGCGGCCTCGATGAAGACCTTCAGATTGCCCTTGGCCTGCTCCTGCCCGACGAACTCCGACAGGGTCTGGGGGCGAAGGGCGCGGTCATAGGTCTCGCCGGGGCCGGGTTCGGCCGAGATGATGCGGTCGTCGGTCATCGCCCCAGCTCCTGCAGGGCCGCGCGGATGACGGCGGACAGGTCGGCGTCCTCGCCCAGGCGGATCAGGGCCTGATCCACGGCGCGCCGCGCGTTGACTTCGGCCACGCCGAGCCCGAGCAGGGCCGAGACGGCCTCGCCGGTCAGGCTGGGAGCGGGCGCGGCGGCGGCGACGTGCATACCGGGCGCCGACGGGGTGAAGCTGACGTCGCCCAACGGTTTGCCCTTCAGCTCGGTGACGATGCGCAGGGCCAGCTTGGGCCCGACGCCATTGGCGCGCGCCACCGCCGCCTTGTCCTCGCGCGCCACGGCGGCGGCCAGGTCGCCGGGCGGCAGGACGTCCAGCACGCTCAGCGCCGCCTTGGGCCCCACGCCCTGGATGCCGGTCAGGGTGGTGAAGGCCCGCCGCTCGGACCGGTCGAGAAAGCCGTACAGCCGCGGCCCGCTCTCGGCGTTCCAGACGTGCTCGACGTGCAGCGTCGCCTCGTCGCCGGGCGCGGGCAGGCGCTGCAGCGTGCGGGATCCGCAGGCCACGACGTAGCCCACGCCGCCGCAGTCGACGACGCAGTGGTCGGCCTCGACCTCGGCCAGAATGCCGCGCAGCCGCCCGATCATGCGGCCAGTCCCGGGGCGCGGCGCATCTGGGCGTGAGTGACGGCGACGGCCAGAGCATCGGCGGCGTCGTCCGTCACGTCCCCGGCGGCGGGCAGCAGTCGCTTCACCATGAAGGCGATCTGGCTCTTGTCGGCATGGCCGGCGCCGACGACGGCCTTCTTGATCAGGTTGGGCGCATATTCCGCCACCGAGAGTCCCGCACGCGCGGGGGCCAGCATCACGGCGGCGCGCGCGTGGCTCAGCTTCAGCGTCGAGCCCGGGTTCATGTTGACGAAGATCTCCTCGATCGCCGCCTCGTCACAGGCGTGGGCGGCGCAGACCTCGGCCACCCCGTCCAACAGGGCCAGCAGGCGCGCCGACAGCGGCCCGCTCTCGGGTGCCCGGACCACGCCGTGCGCGATCCAGCGCAGGCGCGAGCCGTGCGACTCCACCACGCCCCAGCCTGTGCGGCGCAGGCCAGGGTCCAGTCCCAGAATGCGAGTCGCTTCGTTCGCCATCCGTTCCAGTCATGCCCGAAGGATGCCTAACGGACAATGACCACGATCGTCCGGCCTCAGTCGTCGCGTGGGTCGAGGCTGAAGGCACGGACGCCGGGCGTGGCGGACAAGCGCCCGGCGAGGTCGGTCAGGTCCGGGTCGGCGGCGCGGACGCGATAGCCCACCCGCCGCGTTCCATCGGCCTCCTGCCCGTGGAAGGTGCGTTTCAGCCCGCCGTCCAGTCGCGTCATTTCTGCCTCGATCGCCGCCAGATCGCGGCCCTCGCCCGGACTCCAGCTGATGCACACGTCGACCATGGTCCGGGACGGCAGGCGTTTGCTGACCAGACGCAGCGCAATCAGGATCGCCAGCGTCAGCGCCGTCGCCGTGCTGCCCAGCGCGAACAGGCCCGCGCCGAACGCCAGCCCGAGCGCCGCCGTAATCCACAGCGACGCCGCCGTCGTCAGGCCGTGGATCGAGAACCCGGTGCGGAAGATCACGCCCGCGCACAGGAAGCCGATGCCCGTCAGCACCCCGTGCGCCATGCGGGTCGGGTCGGCCACGATCTGTGCACCGTCGATCGGGAGGAAGCGCCACGCTCCCTGGCTGACCGCCATCTCCATCAGCAGGGCCGATGCCAGGCAGACCAGGATGTGGGTGCGCAGCCCCGCCGCCCGTCCGCGCCACTCGCGCTCCAGCCCGATCAGACCGCCCGCCAGCATGGCGGCGACCAGCGGCAGGGCGAAGTCGGGCAGGTCGGCGAAGTCCATCCCTCCGTCAACGGAGGGTCAATGGTGGAGGTTCCGGTATGGGGTCAGTCGATGCGGAACTGGATGGTGAAGACGACGGAGGATTCGGTGTCGACGCCTTCGACCCGTCGCGGATGCATGCGAGCCACCCGGGCGGCGGCCAGCGCCGCCTGCCCGAGGCCCAGTCCCGGCGGGTCCTCTTCCAGCACCGTGCAGGAATTCAGGCTGCGGTCGGTGCGCGCCATGCAGCGGACCACCACTTCGCCTTCCGCGCCCGTCTCCAAGGCCTCGACAGGGTAGATCGGGCGCGGTCGGGAAATCCAGCGAGGGGGTGCGAACGGCGCGGTCGCGGGCGCTTCGGCGGACACCTTGACCGCGTGTCCGACCCTGATCAGCGACTGCATCGCCAGAGCCGACAACCAAGCCGTGCCGACCAGAAGGGCGACCGCAACGGTCCAGGCCGCCAGCGTCAGCAGCGGGTTTCCGTCTGCTGACTTCGAAGGCGGTAGGTCCCCCTGCGTCATCCCCGCCTAGCCCCCGTATTTTTCCCAGTCCTCGTCCGAGACGTCCTCGTTGGAATGGACCTGCTGCACGTCGTCCTCGGCGTCCAGCGCATCCATCAGCTTGACCAGGGTGCCGACCGCCTCGCCCGACAGCGGGGTCAGGGACTGCGGCTTCCACACCAGCGAGGTCGACTTGGGGTCGCCCAGCACCCTGGACATGGCCTCGGCCACCTCGTTCAGGTCCTCGAAGGCGGTCCAAATTACGTGGCCCGGCGCGTCCTCATAGATGTCCGGCTTGACCAGATCGCTCTCGACGTCCTGGGCCCCCGCCTCGATGGCGGCCTCCATGACGGCGTCCTCGGTGCCGGCCTCGGCGGGATAGTGGATCTTGCCGACCCGGTCCCACATGAAGGTGACGCTGCCGCTCTCGCCCAGCGCGCCGCCATATTTGGTGAAGGCGGCCCGCACGTTGCCGCCCGAGCGATTGCGGTTGTCGGTCAGCACCTCGACCACGAACTGCACGCCCCCCGGGCCGCGGCCCTCGTAGCGGATCTCTTCCATCGTGTCGGCGTCGCCGCCGGAGGCCTTGGAGATGGCGCGCTGGATCACGTCCTTGGGCAGGCTTTCGGCCTTGGCGTTGTTCACCGCCAGACGCAGGCGCGGGTTCAGCGCCGGGTCGGGCAGGCCCGACTTGGCCGCCACGGTGATCTCGCGCGACAGGCGGCTGAACAGCTTGGAGCGGACCGCGTCGGCGCGGCCCTTGCGGTGCATGATGTTCTTGAACTTGGAATGGCCGGCCATGGAGGGGACTCTTGTCTTTGCGCTGCTGCTCGCGACGCGGCCGCGTGCTGCTTGAGCCCGACCCGCGTGCGTGGCGAACCGGCGATCTAGCGGAGCGCGCGGCGGCTGTCACGACGCCGGAACCGCGACCGTCGCCGGGCATTCCTGCGACGGACCCTCAGGAGAGCCGCCCATGACCGCGCACGACGAGACCTGGATCGAGGACGACGCCGATCAGGCCGACATCGTCGAATGGTACGAGGCCCGCCCCGTCACTGTCTCGACCGCCGCGGCCACGGGGTCTCTCGTGGGCGCCTTCGCCCTCGGGGCCCTCGTCGCCGTCGGGACCCTGGTCGTGCTGGGCCGGCTGGACCTCGACTAGGCCTTCAGGCTCTCCAGGAAGCCCCGCATCTTCTCGTCGACCGGCACCGGACGCTTGGTCTCGCGGTCGACGTAGACGTGGACGAAGTGGCCGACGGCGGCGGCCTCGTCCTCGTTGTTCCGGAACAGGCCGATCTCATAGCGGACCGAGCTGGTCCCCACGTGCGCCACGCGCACCCCGGCCTGTATCTCGTCCGGAAAGGCCGTCGGCGCGAAGTAGCGGCAGCCCGTCTCGACCACGAGGCCGATGGTCTTGCCGTGGTGGATGTCCAGCACCCCATTGACCACCAGCAGCCGGTTCACCGCCGTGTCGAACCACGAATAATAGACGACGTTGTTCACGTGGCCGTAGACGTCGTTGTCCATCCACCGCGTGGAAATGGCCTGGAAGCGGCGGTAGTCGCCGCGCTTCGTCCGTTCGATGGTGCCGCTCACTGCGTTCGCTTTCCTTCCTTGTGCCCTACCGCTCGACGCGCGGCGTCTCGCTGCTTGAGGGCGTTACCCAAATCGTCACCCTCGGGCTTGACCCGAGGGTCGCTGCTTGAGGGCGAATGTCGTTTCCCCGACGCGTCTGCGCGCGTTTCAGGGCAGCCTTGGGCTTGACGGACCCCGCGTCAAGCGGGCCGCATGTCGCCATGAACATCCGCGCCGCCGTGCTGCGCGCCACAGGCGCCGCCAGACCCTATGCCGACAGTCGCCCGCTCTCGATCGAGACGGTCCGGCTCGACCCGCCCGGCCCGGACGAGGTTCTGGTGGCGATCCGGGCCGCGGGCCTGTGCCATTCGGATCTCAGCGTCATCGACGGCAATCGCCCCCGCCCCCTGCCGATGGCCCTCGGACACGAGGCGGCGGGCGTGGTGGAGGCGGTCGGGCAGGGCGTGACCGATTTCAGGCCCGGCGACCGGGTGGTGATGGTCTTCATGCCGTCCTGCCGTCACTGCGCTCCGTGCGAGGGCGGGCGGCCCGCCCTGTGCGAACCCGGCGCGGCGGCGAACGGCAAGGGCGAGCTTCTGTCCGGTGGCCGCCGCCTGCATGACGCGACGCAGGAGGTGAACCACCACCTCGGCTGCTCGGCCTTCGCGGAGAAGGCCGTGGTCTCTCGCCGGTCCCTGGTCCGCGTTCCAGACGACCTGCCGTTCGAGCACGCCGCCCTGTTCGGCTGCGCGGTGTTGACCGGCGTGGGCGCGGTGATGAACACGGCGGCGGTGCGCCCGGGTCAGGCCGTGGTCGTGGTAGGCTTGGGCGGCGTCGGGCTGGCGTCGGTACTGGGCGCCAAGGCGGCCGGGGCGTCGCCGGTGGTCGCCGTGGACCTGTCGGAGGAAAAGCTGGCGCTGGCGCGATCGTTCGGCGACGTCCGGACCGTCAACGCCGCTGATCCGGACGCCGTGGAGCAGGTCCGCGCCCTGACCGGGGGCGGAGCCGACGTGGCGCTGGAGATGGCCGGATCGGCCCGCGCGCTGGACGCGGCGTGGCGCATGACCCGCAGGGGCGGGACCACCGTCACCGCCGGCCTGCCGCCGCCCGACGCCGCCCTGTCGGTCAACATCGTCCAGCTGGTCGCCGAGGCCCGGACGCTGAAGGGCTCCTACATCGGCGACGCCGACCCCGAGCGCGACGTGCCGCGGTATGTGGAGTTGTTCCGCCAAGGGCGGCTGCCGGTCGACCGCCTGCTGACGAAGACCATCGCGCTGGACCAGATCAACGCCGCCTTCGACGATCTGGCCGAAGGGCGAACGGTGCGCACCGTCGTGACCTTCTAGGGATTCAGCCGGGCCTTGGCCCGGTTGCCCGGGACGCAGACCTTCGGGTCGGGTCTGACCTCGCGGTCCCCCAGCGCCTTGAGGACCAGCCGGATGACGTTCAGGCGGGCGGTCTTCTTGTCGTCGGTGATGACGCAGGTCCACGGCGCGGCTTCGGTGTGGGTCTCCGCCAGCATCCGGTCGCGGGCGGTGGAATAGGCGTCCCATCGCTTCTGCGCCTCGGCGTCCAGCGGCGAGACCTTGAATCGTTTGAGCGGGTTCTCGACCCGGTCCTCCAGCCGGCCGGCCTGCTCGCCCCGGGAGATGTCCAGCCAGAGCTTGATCAGGCAGACGCCGTCTTCGACCAGCGCCCGTTCGAACCGCGGTACATGTTTCAGGAAGGCGTCCGTCTGGGCCGGCGTGCAGAAGCCCATAACCGGCTCCACCCCCGCGCGATTGTACCAGGACCGGTTGAAGATCACCGTCTCGCCCGCCGCTGGCAGGTGCGGGGCATAGCGCTGGAAATACCACTGGGTCGTCTCGCGGTCCGTCGGCTTGGGCAGGGCCACAACCCGCGTCTGGCGCGGGGCCATGTATTCGGTCAGCCGCTTGATCGCCCCGTCCTTGCCCGCGGCGTCGCGGCCCTCGAACACGATCAGGGCGCGTCGCCCCTCCTCGATCAGCCGGTGCTGCAGATCGACCACGCGTTCCTGCAGCCGTTCCAGTTCGCGGTCGTAGTCGTCCTTCTTGCCCATGGGGCCACCGTGACGTACGGCGCGCGAAATGTCATGCGCGCGACGCGCCGGCTGGGCTAGACAGGGCGCATGACGACGTTCTGCTCCCGTCCCGACCGCCGCCTTGTGCTCGGTGCCGCCGCCGCTCTGGCCGCGGCACCGGCCACCGCCCGCGCCGCCGACCCCCGCGCCTACGACGACCAGCTGGACCTCAGTTTCTCGCGCAGCGGCGCGCCCGCGCTGGCCGGCATGATCGTGGGCCGGTCGGGCGCGACCTGGGTGGGCGTGCGGGGCGTTCGCCGCCTGGGGGTCGCCGATCCGGTGACGCGGGACGACCGGTGGCATCTGGGCTCCAATACCAAGGCGATGACCTCTGCGCTGTGGGCCCGGGCGGTCCAGGCGGGCAAGGCGCGCTGGGACATGCCGCTGTCGGCCGCCTTCCCCGACGTGGCGCTGCACGAGCGGCTGGCGGGCGCCACGGTCGACGACCTGATGCGCCATCGCGCCGGTCTGCTGGACGCGCCGCTGATGGAGCAGGGCTGGCTGCGCACCTCGCGCTCGGATCCGCGCTCGCTCGTCGAGCAGCGCGCCGCCATCGCGACCCAGTTGCTGACCGCCGCGCCGCCGGGCCGGGCCGGTGCCTTCTCCTACGCCAACGTCAACTACATGATCGCCGGTGCGGCGCTTGAGCGGTTGCACGGCGCGCCATGGGAAGAGCTGATGGCGACCGACCTTTTCGCGCCCTTGGGCATCACCTCCGGCGGCTTCGGCGCGCCGACGGATCCGGCGCCGTGGGGTCATCGGTCGGCGAACGGCGTGTCCGCGCCGGTCCCCCCGGGGCCGCTGGCCGACAATCCTGCCGCCCTTGGCCCGGCCGGCACGGCGCATATGACGCTCTCCGATTACGGCCGCTTCCTCGCGGTCGTTCTGGACGGAGGCAAGGGCTGGCTGACCTCGGCGTCGCTGGCGCGGCTGGGCACGCCGTTCGAGGGGCCGGGCCCGGCCTACGCCTATGGTTGGGGCACGATGCGCGCGGCCTGGGCGGGGCGGGACCGGGGGCCCGGTCCGGTCCTGACGCACGACGGGTCGAACACCTTCTGGCATCTCAGCGCCGCCCTCGCGCCCGAGCGGGGTCTCGCCGTGGTCACGGCGTCGAACGACGCCGGCAGGGGTGCCGATGCGACCGGGGATCTCATGACCCGGCTGATCCGCGCCGCGACGACCTGAGGCGGCATGAAGCGGGACCTCGCCGATTTCTGGAACCTGTTGTGGGAAGCAGCACTCGGCCTGGCCGCGGCCTTCATGCTTGCCAACGCCTTCGCGCCGCCCCAGGACCTGCCATGGAAACCGCTGGACCTCAGCCGGCCGATCGGCACCGCCACCTCGGCCCAGGTCGCCGACTACGAGATCCGCCGGATCGCCGCGCCCGAAGAGGCCCGGGCCGTCACCGACGCCTGCATCCAGCTGTTGCGGGAGGCCGGGGTTGAGGTGGAACGGGCCGAAGATCGCGACGACGGCGGCTTCTGCGTCGTGCAGGGGGCCGTCAGGCTGACCGGGGGTGCCATCACGCCGCTGTCGCCCGGCGGGCTGGTCATGCAGTGCCCCATGGCCGTGCGCTACGTCATCTGGGACCGTCAGGTGCTCCAGCCCGCCGCGCGGGACGTCTTCGGCCAGTCGGTCGCGCGCGTCGACAACATGGGCAGCTACAGCTGCCGCCGGATCTACAACTCGTCCGACGTCGACGCCCGTCCCAGCGAACACGCCCGCGCCAATGCGCTGGACGTCGCCGGCGTCACCCTCGCCGACGGCCGCAAGGTCTCGGTGCTGGCGGACTGGAACGGCGACGGCCCGACGGGCGTGCAGGGCGGAACCTTCCTGCGTCGCATCCGCGAGGGGGCCTGCCGCGTCTTCGCCACCGTCCTCAGCCCCGAATACAACGCCGCGCACCGTGACCATCTGCATCTCGACGGTGCCGAACGGGGCCTGTGTTCTTAACCGTACTCACCTGCCGCGCGAATCGGAATCCGGTTGACCGGACCGAAACAGCGTAAGACAACGTCGGCGCAGTCCGGATTTTCGCGGTGTCCAAAGCCGCGTGCAGCTCCTCCTCGTGAACGAGCCTGTCCAGATGGGCTGACGGGCGTCCCGTCGGGGCGTCTGCCTGGAAAGAGCGTTTACGGAGACGCACGATGGCGACCGGCACGGTCAAATGGTTCAACCCGACCAAGGGTTTCGGCTTCATCCAGCCCGATGGCGGCGGCAATGATGTGTTCGTTCACATCACCGCGGTCCAGAAGGCCGGCCTGATGGGCCTGGATGAGAACGCCAAGGTCGAATACGAGCTGGAATCCCAGCGCGGCAAGACTTCGGCGGTGGATCTGAAGATCCTCTGATCCGAAGCTGATCTCAAGAACCGGCGGGCGCGGGACTTTCGGGTTCCGCGCCCGCTTTCGTTCGGGGCCGCGTCGAACGCTGGGCCAGCACGATCGCGCCCAGCACCAGGGCCCCACCCAGGGCCTGGACCGGCGTCAGGGCCTCGGCGAACAGGATCCAGCCCAGGATCGCGGCCACCACCGGCTGCACCAGAATGGTCACCGCCGTGACCGAGGCGGGCAGACGCCCCAGCGCCCAGGCCACGCCGCCCTGGCCGACCACATGCATCACCCCCAGACCGACCAGCGCGCCCCACCCTCCGGCGGTTTCCGGGGTCAGGTCTTCCTTCAGCAGCACGGCCGCGCCCAGCAGCAGCGGCAGCCCCAGAGCCGTCGCCCACAGCGTCACCCGCATCGCCCCCGCCGTCCGGCGCGCCGCCTGAACCGCCAGGAAATAGCCCGCGTACCAGACCGCGACCGACAGGCTGAACACGTCGCCCAGCAGGGGGTTGGTGCCCTGTCCGCCGTCCGCGCCCGCGGCCATGGCGAAGGCGCCGGCCATCGCCAGCGCCAGCGCGAACAGGAATGTCCGGCCGGGCTGTTGGCCCCAGACGATCCAGGCGAAGGCCGTCACCACCACCGGCGTCAGGTTGCACAGCGTCGTGGCGTTCGCCACCGAGGTCATGACGATGCCGTAGTGCCAGAAGCCCAGGTCCAGCACGAAGAACAGGCCCGCCAGCGCCATCCATTTCGACGGCCGCCCGACGCCCTCGGCCCCCGGCCGCGCCGTCAGGATCAGCAACAGCGGGAGGGAGAAGGCGAACCGCCACATGCCAGCCGCCGCCGGCCCGACCTCGCCCAGCCGCACCAGAATGGGCGCGAGGCCCAGCACCATGGCCGCCCCCAGCAGCACGATCAGGGCCAGGCGGCGGTCGGCGGTCGAAACGTCCATGGCCCGCCATACTCCCGGTGTCAGAGGTTCACCACCTCGAACCCGTCCTCGCGCGCCAGCCGCGCCGACAGGATGCCGCGATGGCATTTCCCGGCGTCACCGCAGAAGCACAGAATGGCCGTCGGCCGGTCCGCCGCGACCGCCCGCAACCGCTCGAAATCCAGCTGGAAGGTGGGCTCCTGCATATGGGCGTCATAGATGGCGTGCAGCTCGTCCAGCCGCCCCGCCCGCGCCGCCTCGCGTCCCGCCTTGGGCGTGCCGACACCCCGCAGGTGGACGTAGTCGACGCCCGCCTCCGCCAACGATCCGCTCAGAACCGTCTTGGAAAAGCCCGCCCGCCGCGACGCCGCGACGGCGCGCACGTCGGCCAGCACCTGTACCCCCGCGTCCTTCAGCCGGCCGATCACTGCGGCTTGCGGCTGCCCCTCATATCCGATGGTGTACAGCTTCATGCCCCGCAGATGGGGCGGAGGCGGCCGATGATCCAGAGAGACGTCCAGACCGATGGCCTGACGCAACGGGTTCTGGAAGTGGGACCGGGCGACGGCCCGCTGGTCCTGCTGATCCACGGCTTCCCCGAACTGGGCGTCAGCTGGCGCGCCCAGGTCGCGGCCCTGGCCGACGCCGGCTTCCGCGCCGTCGCGCCCGACATGCGCGGCTACGGCGGCACCGGCGGGCCCGCGGAAACGGAGGCCCACACCATCCTCCACCTCGTCGGCGACATGGTCGATCTGGTCCGGGCTCTGGGCCGGGAGAGCTGCGTCGTGGTCGGCCACGACTGGGGCGCGCCGGTGGCCTGGCACTGCGCCCTGATCCGGCCCGACCTCTTCAAGGCCGTCGCCGGGCTCTCGGTGCCTTTCCAGCCGCGCCGCGCCAACGGCCCGCCCACGCCCGCCATGGCCGCCATCTCGAAGCGCGCCGGTCTGGGCGACCTCTACATCAGCCGCTTTCAGGCCCCGGACGCCCACGTCCCGTTCGACGCCGATCCGGCGACCGCCCTGCGCAAGATGTTCTTCGCCTATGACGGCGCCACGCCGGACGCGGGCCAGTCGACCGGCTTTCTGGCACCGGGCGTCGATCTCATCGACAGCATCGCCGACGACGCGACCCTTCCGCCCTGGATGTCGGCCGGGCATTTCGCCGAATACGTCGACGCCTTCTCGAACGGCGGCTTCAAGCGTCCGGTCGACTGGTACCGCTGCCTGGACCGCAACTGGGAGCTGACCGCCTGGCTGCAGGACCGGCGCATCCCCGTGCCGTCGCTCTTCCTCGTCGGCGAGCGCGATCCGGTCCGCCACTATGCGGGCGGCCACGAAGCGGGGCTGAAGGACTGGCTGACCGACCTGCGTGGCCAGCACGTCCTGCCCGGCGCCGGCCACTGGCTGCAGCAGGAGCGGCCGGATCAGGTGAACCGGCTGCTGCTGGACTTTCTACAGTCCCTGTGACGCCCCGGCCGTGATCTCGAGGCTGCGGATGCGCGCCTCGACGTCGAAGATCATGCCGGTGGTGATGACCTCGTCGACCTCCGTCAGGGCGATGAACTCGGTCAGTCGCGCGCGCACCCGCTCCGGTCCGCCGACCGCGGCGTGGACCAGCCGGCTCTCGACCGCCGCGATCTGGTCGGGAGTCAGGTGCGCGGCCACGTCGTCCACCGGTGGCTTCAGCCGTCCCGGCTTGCCGGTCACCACGGCGGCGAAGGCCAGTTGCATGGAGGTGGCGACGCGCTGCGCCTCCGCGTCGGTGTCCGCCGCCAGCACGTTGATCGCGGCCGCAGCATAGGGCTCGGCCAGATCCTTGGACGGCCGGAAACCTTGGCGGTAGGTGCGCAGCGCGGGCTGCAGCAGTTCCGGCGCGAAATGGCTGGCGAAGGCGAAGCGCAGGCCCAGATGCGCCGCCAGCTCGGCCGAGAACAGGCTGGAGCCCAGCAGCCAGATCGGCACCTTCGACCCCGCGCCCGGCCAGGCCGTGACCGCCTGACCCGGAACCGGATCGTCGAGGAAGGCCTGCAGCTCCATCACGTCGCGCGGGAACTGGTCGGCACTGTCGAAATAGCGCCGCAGCGCCCGCGCCGTCGCCCCGTCCGTGCCCGGCGCGCGGCCCAGCCCCAGATCGATCCGGCCAGGATGAAGCGCCTCCAGCGTGCCGAACTGTTCGGCGACCATCAGCGGTGCGTGGTTGGGCAGCATGATCCCGCCGGAGCCGACGCGGATCGTCCCGGTGTTCGCCGCCACGTGCGCCAGCGCCACCGCCGTCGCCGCCGAGGCGATGCCGGGCATGTTGTGATGCTCGGCCAGCCAGAAGCGGGTGAAGCCGAGCCGGTCTGCGGCCTGGGCGTACTGCGTGGTTTCGAGCAAGGCGCGCCGCGCGTCGCCGCCTTCGACCACGGGCGAAAGATCAAGAACCGAGAATGCCGTCATCCGCATCAGATCGTGATGCGGATCGCCCATTCAAGGCCGGTCACACCGGATGCGTCGGTTCCGGCTTTGGCTGTTCCGGTGCGGGTTCGGGCGTGGAAGGCACGTCCGGCAGGGGGATGAACTCGTGGTCGTCCTCGGTCGGCAGGGTCATGCGCCCGGCTTTCCAGTCGGCCTTGGCCTGGTCGATCCGCTCCTGTTTGGAGTGGACGAAATTCCACCAGATGTGACGCGGCCCGACGCTCTCGCCGCCCAGCACCATGACGGTGGAGGGGCGCACCGCGCGCACCGTCGGCTCGGCGTGCGGCTCCAGGATGACCATCTGGCCCTCGCCGAAGGTGCGGTCACCGACCTCGATCTCGCCCTTCGCCACATACAGCGCGCGCTCGCTCATGCCGCCGGTGCCCTTGCCGGGCGGCGGCGCGGTCCGGACCTCGGCGTCCATTTCCCAGTGGACATAGAACAACGGCGACGGCGTCGGCACGGCGGCCTTGGCCCCATAGGCCTCGCCGGCCACGAGTCGGGCGAACAGGCCCTGGTTGGAATAGCTCGGCTGGTCGGTCTCGCCGTGGTGATGGAAGGCGGGGTTGGTCTCCTCCAGATGCTCCGGCAGGGCGATCCACGCCTGCATGCCGTGCATCGGCCCGCCCGTGCTCTTTTTCAGCGGATCGGTGCGCTCGGAGTGGACGATGCCGCTGCCGGCGGTCATCCAGTTGACCTCGCCGGGACGGATAGCCTGGGTCGCGCCGGTGTTGTCCCGGTGCATGATCTCGCCCTCGAACAGATAGGTCAGGGTCGACAGGCCGATGTGCGGGTGCGGCCGCACGTTGATCGCCTCCGATCCCGGCGCGAACTCCGCCGGCCCCATCTGGTCCAGGAAGATGAAGGGCCCGACCATGCGCCGCGCGTGGAACGGCAGGATGCGTCCCACCTCGAACCCGCCCAGGTCCTTCTTCCGGGCCTGGATCACCATCTCGATCATGCGGTCGCCCCTTCAGTCGAGCGCCAGCCTCATGATCCGGGCCGGCGCCATGTCCTGCGTCCGCGGCCGGCCCTCGCCGTCGAAGTCGCTCCACTGCGATCGGGCCACGAACACCAGAGCCCCGTCAAGCACGACGCCCGTGGTCGGCTCGTCGATCGCCGGCAGGTTGGCGGCAAGCGCCTCCACGGCCGCGACGGCGGTCCAGTCCGCGTTCAGGTCCAGACGCAGCACGCGTTGCGGCGCGACGCCGTTCTGCAAGGCCAGGATCGCGCCGTCGTGGGCGATCAGGCCGTCGATCCCGATCAGGGACGCGCCCTCCGGCGTCGCCAGACGCGTCGCGGCACCGGTAGCGGCGTCCACGCGCCACAGGCCGGAGGGATAGTCGGCGACGATCAGTGCCCGCTCGTCAGGAGACACCACGATCCCCTGCGGCGAACCGACCGTACCCGGGGCCAGCAGAGTCTCGACCTCACCGTTGCCGCCGCGCAGCACCAGCAGGGCCCCGCGCGCTGAATCCGACACGAACACCGTGCCGTCCGACGCCACGGCCAGGTCCCCGGGCGAGGCCTCGGCTCCGCCCGGAAGGTCGAAGCGCGCCAGCACCCGTCCCGTCGCCGGGTCGATGCGCAACAGCGCGGGTGCGGGTGTCGCGGTCCCGGCCGGCAGGCCCGCCACCGCCGGCGGCACGGGCGCGGCCGTGGCCCACAGCCGCGTCCGTCCCGGCCCCCAGGCCAGACCCAGCACGCCGCCCCGCTCCGGTTCCGCGTCCAAGAACGGCGTCGCCGCCCCGGATCCGTCCACGGACAGAACGGTGCGCCCGGCGACCTGCGACACCAGCCACCGGCTCCGCGCGGCGTCCCACAGGACGGCCTCGGCCAGGCCGGATCCCGCGATCTGGATCACCGGCGTCAGCCGGTCCGCCCCGACCAGCGCCCGGTTGCGCGCCAGCCGCGCTTCCGCCCCGGCCAGTTCCGGCGTCCCGGCCAGAGGTGACAGGGTCCGGTCCGTCGCCGGATCGAAGTTCAGGCCGTACCCGGCATACCGTTCCACCAGAGCGATGGCGTCGGCGGCACGACCTTCGCCCATCGCCAGCCGGGCCCGCATCAGGGTCAGGCCGGGGTGTCCGGGATTGCGCGCGTCCGCCTCGTCCAGCCGGGCGCGCGCGGTGACCATGTCCCCGGCCTGCGCCGCGGTAGCCCCTTCGGATCTCAGACGGAAGAAGGCCGCGACGTCGCCTTCGGCCTCCTGCGCCACGGCGGCGGGCGCGGTCAGGCAGACGGCGGCAAGAATCAGGGCGGTCAGGCGCATCTCGGTCTCCCCACGAACGGGCAGACGCTGCGCCATTCGGGCACCCGCGCCAACTGAACGATCGGCAATGCGGGCGGGGCGGCCCTTAGCTGACGTGCGGCGTGATCAATCCCAGCGGCAGGGTGGTGACGTTCTTCACCCCGCGCGTGACGATGTGGCTCTCGCAGTCCGAGACGATGCCCAGCGCCAGCAGCTTCTCGCGCAGGAACTTGTCGAAGGCGTGCATGTCCGAGGTGACGATGCGCAGCACGTAATCCTCGCGCCCGGTGATGGTGGCGCACTGCACGACCTCGGCCCAGCCCGCCACGGCCGCCTCGAACCGCTCCAGGTTCTCGGTGGAGGGGAGGTTCAGTTTGACGATGGCATAGACCTCGAAATCCAGGCCCAGCTGCACGGCGTCCAGCAGGGTGACCCGCTTCAGGATCAGCCCCTGATCTTCCAGTCGCTTGATCCGACGCCAGCAGGGCGACGCCGAAAGGCCGACCCGATCGGCGACCTCGGCAACCGACAGGCCCGCGTCGTGTTGCAGGATGTCCAGGATGCGGGCGTCGATGGCGTCGAGGTCTTCCGCCAAGGTCTTTCTCCGAATGATGATTCAGCGCAATGAAATAGCGTCAAAAGGCGATATGCAAGTCGGATTTGAGCGAGCCTTCCCGCACACCCTCGTGCTAATGCACGCTGGAGGAAACGCGGTCGGATCAACCGAACGGGATCGATGATGAAGAAGACGAACACCCAGGCCCTGAGCTTGCGCGTGCCCGAGCCGTCCGGCCGCCCCGGCGACGCGCCGGATTTTTCGCACCTGGCGTTCGACGCGCCGGGCAGCGTGGATCGGCCGGAGGTGTCGACCGCCCCGTTCGACATGCGCGACCACGCCTTCAAGCTCGTTCGCGTGCTGGACGATCAGGGCGCCGCCGTCGGCCCGTGGAACCCCCGGCTGGACGCCGAGACCCTGCGCAAGGGTCTGAAGGCCATGATCCTGACGCGCGCCTTCGACGACCGGATGCATCGCGCCCATCGTCAGGGCAAGACCAGCTTCTACATGAAGTGCACCGGCGAAGAGGCGATCGCCGTGGCCCAGGGCATGATCCTGAACCGCGAGGACATGGGCTTCCCGACCTATCGCCAGCAGGGTCTGCTGATCGCCCGCGGCTATCCGCTGGTCGAGATGATGAACCAGATCTACTCGAACGCGGCCGACCCGATCAAAGGGCGCCAGCTGCCGATCATGTACTCGTCGAAGGAGTACGGCTTCTTCACGATCTCCGGCAACCTGGGCACCCAGGTGCCGCAGGCTGTCGGCTGGGCCATGGCCAGCGCCTACAAGGGCGACGACAAGATCGCCATCGCCTGGATCGGCGACGGCGCCACGGCCGAGGGCGACTTCCACAACGCCCTGACCTTCGCCGCCGTCTATCGCGCGCCGGTGATCCTGAACGTCGTCAACAACCAGTGGGCCATCTCGTCCTTCATGGGCATCGCCGGCGGTCTGGAGACGACCTTCGCGTCCAAGGCCATCGGCTATGGCCTGCCGGCGCTTCGCGTCGACGGCAACGACTTCCTGGCCGTCTGGGCCGCGACCCAGTGGGCCGAGGAGCGCGCGCGCACCAATCAGGGCGCGACGGTGATCGAGCTGTTCACCTATCGCGGCGCCCCGCACTCCACCTCCGACGACCCCAGCCGCTACCGCCCCGGCGACGAGCACGAGAAATGGCCGCTGGGCGACCCGGTCGAGCGCCTGAAGCAGCACCTGATCGCGCTCGGCGAATGGTCCGACGAGCAGCAGACGGCGGCCGAGGCCGACGCCGTCGAACAGGTCCGCGCCGCCGGCAAGGAATCCGAGGCCATCGGCACCCTGGGTCAGTCGCGCCCGTCGGTGAAGACCATGTTCCAAGAGGTCTACGCCACCGAGGACTGGCGCATCACCGAGCAGCGCCGCGAGGTGGGAGTCTGAGCATGAGCGACAACGCCACCTTCACCGAGGCCGACCGCGCCGACGGCATCGAGCCGGACATGGTCGACGCCAACAACGCGCCAAAATCGACCGCGCCCGCCGCGGGCGTGCAGCCCATGAACATGATCCAGGCGCTGAACTCGGCGCTGGACGTGAAGATGTCCGAAGACCCCGACGTGCTCAGCTTCGGCGAGGACGCTGGCTACTTCGGCGGCGTCTTCCGCGTCACCGACCACCTGCAGAAGAAGCACGGCCTGACCCGCAGCTTCGACGCCCCGATCAGCGAATGCGGCATCGTCGCCGCCGCCATCGGCATGGGCGCCTATGGCCTGCGTCCGGTCGTGGAGATCCAGTTCGCCGATTACATCTATCCCGCCTACGACCAGATCGTCAGTGAAGCGGCCAAGATGCGCTATCGCTCGGGCGGTCAATTCACCTCTCCGATCACGATCCGCAGCCCCTACGGCGGCGGCATCTTCGGCGGCCAGACGCACAGCCAGAGCCCGGAGAGCCTGTTCACCCACATCGCGGGCCTGAAGGTCGTCATCCCGTCCAATCCCTACGACGCCAAGGGCCTGCTGACGGCGGCCATCGAGGACAACGATCCGGTGGTCTTCTTCGAGCCCAAGCGCCTCTACAACGGCCCCTTCGACGGCTGGCACGAAAAGCCCGTCTCGCCCTGGCGCGAGCAGGCGCTGGCCCAGGTCCCGACCGGCAAATACGTCGAGCCGATCGGCAAGGCGCGGGTGATGAAGGAAGGCGCCGACGTCACCATCCTGGCCTACGGCACCATGGTCTGGGTGTCGCTGGCGGGTGCCGAGCACGCGGGCGTTGACGCCGAGGTCATCGACCTGCGCACCCTGGTGCCGCTGGACATCGAAACCATCGAGGCCTCGGTCAAGAAGACCGGCCGCTGCGTCATCGTGCATGAGGCGCCCAAGACGTCGGGCTTCGGCGCCGAACTGTCGGCCCTGGTGCAGGAGCGCTGCTTCCATTGGCTGGAGGCGCCGATCGCGCGCGTCACCGGCTGGGACACGCCCTATCCGCACGCCTTCGAGTGGGAATACTTCCCCGGCCCGCAACGCGTGGCCGATGCCCTGAAAGTCACGATGAGCGGGGGTCGCTGATGGGTCGTTTCGTCTTCAAGCTGCCCGACGTGGGCGAAGGCACCGCCGAGGCCGAACTGGTCGGCTGGCACGTCAAGGTCGGCGACGTCGTCGCCGAGGACCAGATCGTCGCCGACGTCATGACCGACAAGGCCACGGTGGAAATCACCGCCCCGGTCTCGGGCAAGGTCACCGCCCTGCATGGCGAACCGGGCGAGATGGTCCCCGTGCGCGGCCCGCTGGTGGAGTTCGAGGTCGAGGGCGCGGGGAACGCGTCCGCTGAAGAGCCCGCTCCGGCCCCCGCGCCGAAGGCCGAAGCCCCGCCCGCTCCGGCCGAGACGCCGAAGCCCGCCCCCGCGCCCGCCACCCAGCCCGCCTCGGGCGCCAACTACGTCTTCAAACTGCCCGACGTCGGAGAAGGCACGGCCGAGGCCGAGCTGGTCGGCTGGCACGTCAAGGTCGGCGACGTCGTCGCCGAAGACCAGATCATCGCCGACATCATGACCGACAAGGCGACGGTGGAGATCACCTCGCCCGTCTCCGGCACCGTCGTCGCCACCCACGGCGAGGCGGGCCAGCAGGTCCCCGTCGGCGGCCCGCTGGTCAGTTTCAAGGTCGAGGGCAAGGGCAACGTCGCAGCGTCCGCGCCCGCCCCGGCCGCCGCGCCCGCGCCTGCCCCGAAGTCCGAGCCCGCTCCGGCTCCGGTCACCAAGGCCGCCACGCCCGCGCCCAAGGCCGCGACGCGACCGCAGGCCGAAGCCTTCACCACCCGCGTCGCCGGCCAGCGCCCGTTGGCCTCGCCCGCCGTGCGCGCCCGCGCCCGCGATCTGGGCATTGAACTGCAGTACGTCCCCGGCTCCGGCCCGGCGGGCCGCATCGAGCATGGCGATCTGGACGCCTGGGTCGCTTCCGGCGGACGCGGGTCGTCCGTGTCCGGAGGATCGACCGGCTCGACCTATGGGAAGGCCGAGGGCACGACCGAGACCCGCATCATCGGCCTGCGCCGCAAGATCGCGGAGAAGATGGCCGAGAGCGTTCGCCGCATCCCGCACATCACCTATGTCGAGGAGATCGACGTCACGGCGCTAGAGGAACTGCGCGCCCATCTGAACGCCGAGGCGAAAAAGACGGGCAAGGCGAAACTGAACGTCCTGCCCTTCATCGCCCGTGCCATCGTCGTGGCCCTGCGCGACCAGCCGACCATCAACAGCTGGTACGACGACGAGGCCGGCGTGCTGACCACCCACAACGCCGTGCATCTGGGCATCGCCGCCCAGACGCCGAACGGGCTGATGGTGCCGGTCGTCCGCCACGCCGAGGCGCGCGATCCCTGGGACACGGCCGAGGAGATCGCCCGCGTCTCCGGCGCCGCCAAGTCCGGCAAGGCCAGCCGCGAGGAACTGTCCGGCTCGACCATCACCATCACCTCGCTGGGGACGCTGGGCGGCGTCGTCCACACGCCGATCATCAACCACCCCGAGGTCGCCATCGTCGGCCCCAACAAGATCCAGGAGCGGGTCGTGGTGAAGGACGGCCAGATGGTCGTGCGCAAGATGATGAACCTGTCCTCCAGCTTCGACCACCGCATCGTCGACGGCCACGACGCGGCCGTCTTCGTCCAGCGCATCAAGGGCCTGCTGGAGCACCCCGCGACGCTGTGGATGGGGTGAGAAGGTGCGGGCGGGAAGCTTCTTTCTCGGCGGCTTGCTCGCGTTCGGGCTGACGATGGCCGCCGCTTCTTCGGCCGCGGCCTGCTCCACTCGCGAGCCGGCTGATCGTGAAGCGGCCTGGGCGGCCTACAGAAGCGAGGCGCGCACGATCTTCGTCGGCCGGGTGGTTGCCCTGCACCCCTATTCGCGCGCAGAACGTCGAGAGCTGGATGAGACCCGCATAGCGGGATCGTCGTACGGCACCCGCGCAGGATGGGCCGACATCGCGCCCGTCGAACTGACGCCTGGGGCGTCGGGACCTGTCCGCGCGCGCTACAGCAACGGCCACGCCTGTGGCCGCGATCTCTGGAACGCGCGCTTGGGCGACTTCGTGCTGGTGGTCGTTGGGCCGGACGGCTTTGCGGACATTCGCTGGCGGGGTGAGCTCGAGGACCCGGTTCTTCGGGCGCAAATGCAGAGTTACTGGTGAGACCCAATGGCTGAATCGATCAAAACCAAAGTCCTCATCATCGGCGCCGGCACCGGCGGCTACGTCGCGGGCATCCGCTGCGGCCAGCTGGGCCTCGACACCGTGCTGGTCGACGGCGGCGACGGGCTGGGCGGGACCTGCCTGAACGTCGGCTGCATCCCGTCCAAGGCCATCATCCACGCGGCCAACAAGTTCGAGACGGTCGCCAAGGCCGCCGACGGCGGCACCTTGGGCATCACGGCGTCGAAGCCGGCCATCGACATGAGCCAGACCGTCGCCTGGAAGGACGGCATCGTCCGCAAGCTGAACGGCGGCGTCGCGGCCCTGCTTAAGAAGGCCAAAGTCAAGGTGGTGAAGGGGTGGGCTGAGTTCAGCGACGCCAAGACCTGCACGGTCAAGACCGCCGAGGGCGACGTCACGATCACCGCCGAGCACGTCATCCTGGCCACTGGCTCGGAGCCGGTCGAACTGCCCTTCCTGCCCTTCGGCGGCGACGTCATCTCCTCGACCGAGGCCCTGTCGCTGGACAAGGTGCCGGGCAGGCTGGTCGTCGTCGGCGGCGGCTACATCGGGCTGGAACTGGGCATCGCGTATCGCAAGCTGGGCGCCGAGGTGACGGTGGTCGAAATGGCCGACCGCATCCTGCCGCTCTACGACAAGGCCCTGACCGACCCCGTCGCCAAATGGATGGAAAAGCACGGCGTCACCCTGATGCTGGGCGCCAAGGCGGGCGGCTTTGAAAACGGCGCGCTGAACGTCACCGACAAGGACGGGCAGGCCGTCAAGCTGAAGGCCGACAAGGTGCTGGTCACCGTCGGCCGCCGCCCGCGCACCAAGGGCTGGGGGCTGGAAAACATGGGCGTGGCCATGGCCGGGCCGTTCGTGAAGATCGACGACCGCTGCGCGACTTCGATGAAGAACGTCTGGGCCGTCGGCGACCTGACCGGCGAACCCATGCTGGCCCACAAGGGCTCGGCCCAGGGCGAAGTCGTCGCCGAGATCATCGCCGGCCGCGCTCAAGCAGCGAGCGGCCGCGGCGCGAGCGATAGCGCGAAGGAAAAGCGCTTCGACCCCGTGACCATCGCCGCCGTCTGCTTCACCGAGCCGGAGATCGTCTCCGCAGGCCTCGGCCCGCAGGACGTGCAGGGCCGCGACGACGTTATCCAGGCCGTCTTCCCCCTGTCCGCCATCGGCCGGGCCCTGGCCATCGAGGCGGGCGAGGACGGGGGCTTCGTCCGGGTGATCGCGTCCAAGACCGACCACCGCCTGCTGGGCGTTCAGGCCGTCGGCCAGCACGTGTCGGAGATGTCGAACAGCTTCGCCCAGCTGCTGGAGATGGGCGCGGTGCTGGAAGACGTCGCCGGCGTCATCCACGTCCACCCCACGCTGGGCGAGGCCTTCCACGAGGCGTCGCTGCGTGCGCTCGGCCACGCCATCCACATCTAGGCGCACAGCCGCCATTACGCAGGTTTCACCTACCTTACGCCGCTTTCACTTGAGCTGCGGGGGCGGGCGACCCATCGTGAAGGCTCAACCTCCGGAGCCTTCCATGCGCCTGCCGCTCGCCCTCGCCGCCCTGACGGCCGCCGTCCTCACCGCCGGCACCGCCGCGGCCCAGGACCCCTCGAAGGACGGCGAATACCGCCCCGCCCTGACGAAGATGCTGACCGAGACGACCCAGGGCGTCTGCCCCGCCGACGTCATGGCCGACGACCTGCTGGAAGCCTGCGAGGGCCAGATCACGCAGATGGCCCCCGCGTTGCAGTCGCTGGGCGGCATCGCCTCGATGGTTCTGGTGAGCTCGGAAGGCGAAGGCGCCGCCAAGGTCGAGCGCTATGAGGTCACCTACGACGCCGGCCCGACGCTGGTGTGGTTCATCGGCGATCGCGGCGCCGACGGCCGCTTCAGCTCGGCGGGCACCGGCCGCTGATGCGCGCCGCCCTCGCCGCCGCCGCCTTCACGGCCGCTCTGCTGTGCGCGGGCGCGGCCGCGGCGCAGGACCCGACGAAGGACGGCGAGTTCCGCGTCCCGCTGGAATCCATCATCGTCGGCCTGGCCGAGGGGACCTGCGACCCCGTCCACCTCGCCCCAGACTTCCTGCCGCTCTGCGAGGAACAGCTGTGGGAGGTCGGTCAGGCCCTGCAGATGTTCGGTGCGATCACCGAGATGCGTCTGATCGACCGGGAAGGCGAGGGCGACGCCCGGCGAGAAATCTATGAGATCGATTTCTCGTCCGGGCGCACCGTGAAGGCAGGCATCGGCGGGCGGATCGACGGCAAGTTCACCAGCCTGTCGTTCGACGGCTGATCAGGCCGCCTTGGCCTGCATGGCCTCGGCGTTGACCGTGGCGTCGGCGATGCCGGTCAGGTCCTCGTCGGTCTGCGACTCTTCCTGCAGGGTCTCGTCCAGCAGGGCGGCGGCGTCGTCCAGTCCCAGCACCAGGGCCCAGCGCTTCAGCGTGCCGTAGCGCGTGATCTCATAGTGCTCGACCGCCTGGGCGGCCGCGAGCAGGCCCGCGTCCAGCGCGGCAGTGTCCTTGTATTCCTCGGCGATCTCGTCACCTTCGGCCAGGATGCCCTCGATGGCGTCGCAGGTCTTTCCGCGCGCCGGCTTGCCGATGATCTCGAACACCTGCTGCAGGCGCTCGATCTGCCCTTCGGTCTGGCCGATGTGCTTTTCGAAGGCCGCCTTCAGCTCGGGCGACCGGGCCGCACGGACCATCTTGGGCAGGGACTTCAGGATCTTCCGCTCGGCGTAATAGATGTCCTTGAGCGTGTCGTGGAACAGGGTGTCGAGAGTCTTCTCGGCCATGGGGAGTCTCCGTTTGTCGTGGACTGCCGGAAACCCCCGCGCGGCGGGAGGTTCCTATGTCCCGGAGGCGACTCCCACCTGCTCGTGGACGGCATCCAGACGAGGTTTCAGCATGTGCCAGCACTCGCACGCCGCGGCCTCCAGCCCCGGTCTGTCGACGATGCGGATGACCCCTCGGCTGTAGGCGATGACCTTGCGCCGCCGCAGCTGCGACGCCGCCTCGCTGACCGTCGAGCGCCGCGCCCCGATCAGTCGGGCCAGCTCCTCCTGACGGAAGAAGAGCGTCTCGTTCGGCGACAGGTCGCGCGCCGTCAGGATCCACCGGGCGATGCGGTCGGGCACTGGGTGCAGGGCGTTGCACGCCGCCGTCTGCGCCGCCTGGGCCTGATACAGGTCGGTCAGGGACAGCAGGCGGGCCATCAGGCCCGGCCGCTGCATCGCCAGCGCCCGCAGCGGTCCCACGCCCACAACCCAGGCCTCTCCGCCGGCGCGACACAGGATTTCCCACGCACACGGCCGGTCGGCCATGAACGGGGCCAGGCCCGTCAGTCCCTCGTGGCCGATCACGGCCGTTTCGACCGCCGTGCCGTCGGCGAACCTGACGACGTTGGCGAACTGGGCGTCGATGGGGAAATGCACCTCGGTCAGGGTCGCGCCCTGAGGCACCATGGTCTGCTCCGAGCTCACGGACACGCGTCGCAACAGCGGCCGCAGCGCCGCGGCCTCCTCGGGTTCGAGCGCAGCGATGAACAGGTTTTCCGGCGGGTGGGGCATCCCGCCCCAACGCGCCGCGGCGGCGGTTGGCTCCCTGTGTCGCGCGGCGGGCACAAAGCCGGAACACCGGATGCTAGACCCCTGTTCGACAGGGACACAGAGCATGCCGACCTACTTCTGCTTCATCGAGCGCGACCTCATCGGCACGCCGCATATGGAGGCGCTGGACGCCGAGACGCCCGAACAGGCCATGCTTCAGGTCGAGGCTCTCTTGCGCACCCACGCCAGCGGCATCGCCGCCCATGTGATCCTCGAAGAGCGACGCATCGGCAGCATCCGCGCCGAACGGTCGCGGGACGCCTGATCAGGCGCGCTTCAGGTCCGGCGGCGTCGCTTCCTCGGTCAGGATGCGGATGGCCTCCTCGACGCTGACCAGCTCCTGCGCCTGACTGCCCAGGCGGCGGATGGCGACCTGGCCCGCCTCGGCCTCGTTGCGGCCCACGACGGCGATGACCGGCACCTTGGCGACCGAGTGCTCGCGCACCTTGTAGCCGACCTTCTCATTGCGCAGATCGGTCTCGACTCGCAGGCCCGCGGCGCGGAACTTCGCGGCCACTTCCTCCGCATACGGATCGGCTTCCGACACGATGGTCGCGACGACAGCTTGCACCGGCGCCAGCCACAGGGGGAAGGCTCCGGCGTAGTTCTCGATCATGATGCCGATGAACCGCTCGAACGACCCCAGGATCGCCCGGTGCAGCATCACCGGCCGGTGCTTCTGGCCGTCCTCGCCCGTGTATTCCGCGCCCAGCCGTTCGGGCAGGACGTAGTCCAGCTGGATCGTGCCGCAGGTCCATTCGCGGCCGATGGCGTCCTTGACGATGAAGTCCAGCTTGGGCGCGTAGAAGGCACCGTCGCCCGGCGTCACCACCGGCTCGGTCCCCGCCGCGCGCGCAGCCTCGGCCATCAGGGCCTCGGCCTTGTCCCAGAACTCGTCCGATCCCGCCCGCGTCTCCGGCCGGGTGCCCAGCGAGATGTAGGCCGTCTCCATGCCCAGATCGGCGTGGACCGAACGGGCCAGCTCGATGAAGGCCGCCGTCTCCTCGACGATCTGGTCCTCGCGGCAGAAGATGTGGGCGTCGTCCTGCACGAAGCCGCGCACCCGCATCAGCCCGTGCAGCGAGCCGGACGGCTCGTACCGGTGGCACGCCCCGAACTCGGCCAAGCGCAGCGGCAGTTCGCGGTACGACCGCTGGCCCTGGTCGAAGATCTGCACGTGGCCCGGGCAGTTCATCGGCTTCAGGCTCAGTTCCTCGCCCTCGACCGTCTCGCAGACGAACATGTTGGGCCGGTACTTCTCCCAGTGGCCCGAGGCCTCCCAGAACTTCCGGTCCAGCACCTGGGGCGTCTTGACCTCGACATAGCCCGCGGCGTCCAGCCGGCGGCGCATGTAGGCCTCGATGACGCGCCACAGCACCCAGCCCTTGGGGTGCCAGAAGACCATGCCGCGGCCTTCCTCCTGCATGTGGAACAGGGTCATCGCCCGGCCCAGCTTGCGGTGGTCGCGCTTCTCGGCCTCCTCGACGCGCGCCAGATGGGCGTCGAGGTCCTCCTTCGTCGCCCAGGCCGTGCCGTAGATGCGCTGCAGCTGCTCGCGCTTGCTGTCCCCGCGCCAATAGGCGCCGGCCAGCTTGGTCAGCTTGAACGCCTTGCCGACGTGGCGCGTCGAGGGGAAGTGCGGCCCCCGGCACAGGTCGATCCAGTCGCCCTGCTTGTACAGGGTGATGGTCTGGTCGCCGGGCAGGTCGCGGATCAGCTCGGCCTTGAACTTCTCGCCCTTCGTCTCGAAGAATTTGATCGCGTCGTCGCGGTCCCAGACCTCGCGCTCGAATTTCGCGTCGCGGTCGACGATCCGCCCCATCTCCTTCTCGATCGCGGCGAAGTCGTCGGTCGAGAACGGCTCCTCACGGAAGAAGTCGTAGTAGAATCCGTCCTCGATCGCCGGGCCGATGGTCACCTGGGTGCCGGGGAACAGGGTCTGCACCGCCTCGGCCAGAACGTGCGCCGTGTCGTGGCGGATGGTGTACAGCGCCTCGGGGTCGTCCCGCATGATCAGGCGGAAGTCGCCGCCCGTCTCCAGCTCGCGCGACATGTCGCGCTGCTCGCCGTTCAGTTCGGCCAGAAGGGCCTTCTTGGCCAGGGACGGCGAGATGGACTGGGCCACGTCGCGGGCCGTCGATCCGGCCGGATACTGGCGCACGGCGCCGTCGGGGAATTTCAGTTCGATCATTCTGCGGTCTTCTTGGGCGGCACGGGGTCGTAGCCCGACGACCCCCATGGGTGGCACTTACACAGGCGGCGCGCCGTCAGCCATCCCCCGCGGACCGGCCCATGGGCGATCAGGGCGTCGCGGGCATAGTCCGAACAGGTCGGCAGGAACCGGCACTGCTGTCCGAACACCAGGCTGAACGACAGCTTGTAGGCCCGGTGGGCCAGCCGAACGCCGCGTTCATAGGGTCCTTCGCCGGTCGCCATCGCCGCGCTTATCCCCGATGCCGGGGACGGCGGCTAGGCCGAACCGGCGCCGCGAGTTCGCTCGGCTTCCTGCTCTTCCCAGCTCGGCTCCGCATAGTAGGGCGGGCTCCAGGTCAGACGGTTCGTCACGGCGTCCTCGATGGCGTCGCACAGGGCCTCGATCCCGACCATGGTGGAGGCGTGCCGCGCCGGATAGTCGGCCACGGGCTTCAGGATGCGCAGCCCCTCGAACCGGCCCGCCGGTCCCTCGCCGCCGGACTTCAGCATGTCGCGCATCGCGTCGCGCGCGGCCCGCGCCTCGGTCAGGTCCGTGCCCACAGCGTGGGTCCCGACGATCGACGCCGCCGCCTGGCCCAGGGCGCAGGCCTTCACGTCGTGGGCGAAATGTTCGACCACCGTGCCGCGGCCGATCTTCACATCGACGATCGCGCGCGATCCGCACAGCTTCGCCGTCCGCTCGCCTGTGCCGTGAGGCAGCTCCAGCCGGCCGGCGTGCGGCAGGTCTGCGGCCAGCCGCAGGATGTCCTTGCTGTAGATCGCGTCGATCATGGCGCAGATATAGGGCGTCGGACCCGGTCGGGCGACCCTACTGCAGCGAGCTCCAGGTCCGGGCGCCCGCGCCGGTCCCGTCGGCCGACCTCTGCCGGATCCAGGCCAGGTTGGCGTCGGCCATCTCCGGCGGCAGGTCGCGGCGCAGCATGCGCTCGGCCTCGCCCAGCTCACCCTTCAGGCCCAACACCAGCGCCAGATTCTGCCGCACCTGCAGTCCCGCCTCGGGGTGAACGGCGGCCCGGCGCAGCAGGCCTTCGGCCACCGCCAGATCGCCGGCGATCATCGGCCCCATGGCCATATTGGTCAGGATGGCGGGGTTCTCGGGCGACAGGGCCAGCCCCTGGGCCCAGGCCGCGGCGGCGTCCTCCGGCCGGCGGGTCTGTTCAAAGGCCACGCCCAGCAGTGAGTGCGCCCGCCAGTCGCGCGGTGCCAGCTGCGCCGCCCGCTCCAGATGGACAATGCCGTAGAAGGCCTGCCCGCGCGCGATGTGGGCGCGACCGGCCTCCAGCAGGGCCTCGACGTTGTCGGGCTGAACCACCAGCGCGCGCTCGGCGGCCTCGGCCGCTTCCTGGTGCCGGCCCAGTTCGCGCAAGGCGCGGGGCAGGGCAGCGGCGGCCTCCGGATCGGCAGGGTTCTTCTCGAACTCCTGCGACCAGAACAGGCTGCGGCTCAGGGGGTCCATCCGCTCGTAGCTCGCACGGGCCTCGGCCGGGGTCGGGGCCGTCTGCTGCTGCGCCAGCACGGGCCCCGCGAGCAGGGTCAGGGCGGTTGCGGCGAGGATGAGGGTGCGCGACATGGGCGGGGTCCGTTCGGCGTCGCGGTCGAGAATCGCCCCGCCGCGTCAAGGGACCGTTAACGCTCGCCCGCCGGAGATGCCCCCATGACCGCCGCCGCCGACGTCCTGATCGCCGCGTCCGCCGCCGCCCTTCCGGTGCGCCCGGCGCGAGGGGCGGACGCGCGCGACGGAGCGGCCGCGGCCTGGGCGGCGGCGCACGACTTCACCGGCAAGCCCGGGCAGGTGCTGATCGTGCCGGGCCCCGACGGCGCACCCGATCACGTCCTGCTGGGCGTCGGCGACACGGCCGTCGACCCGATGGCGGGCCGGGCGCTGGCGGCGAAGCTGCCGGCTGGCGTCTGGCGTCTGGACGGATGGGCGGAGGCGGAGGCGCACGCCCTCGCCCTCGCCTTCGCCCTGGGGGCGTACCGGTTCGACCGCTACAAGGCGAAGGCCGCGCCCCGTCCGCGGCTGGTGGTGCCGTCCGGCCTGGACCTGACCGCGATCCGCGCCCTCGCTGACGCCTGCTTCCGCGTGCGCCGCATGGTCGACACCCCCGCCGCCGACATGGGCCCCGCCGAGATCGAGGCCGAGGCGCGCGAGGTGGCGGAGGCGCACGGCGCGTCGTTCGAGATCACCGTCGGTGACGCCCTGCTGGAGGCGAACTATCCGGCCGTCCACGCCGTCGGCCGCGCCGCCGCCCCGCACCGCGCCCCGCGGCTGATCGAAATCGGCTGGAACCTCGACGCGACCGACCGACCGCTGGTCGCCCTGGTCGGCAAGGGCGTGGCTTTCGATTCGGGCGGGCTGGACATCAAGCCGGCCGCCGGCATGCGCAACATGAAGAAGGACATGGGCGGCGCCGCCCACGTCCTGGGTCTCGCCCAGCTGATCATGGGCGCCGGGCTTCCCGTGCGGCTGGTCGTGATCGTCGCGGCAGTCGAGAACGCCATCTCCGGCGACGCCTTCCGCCCCGGCGACGTGCTGCAGACCCGCAAGGGGCTGACGGTCGAGGTCGGCAACACCGACGCCGAAGGCCGGCTGATCCTGGCCGACGCCCTGACCCGCGCGGGCGAGCATTCCCCCGACCTGACGCTCGATTTCGCCACCCTGACCGGCGCGGCGCGCATCGCGCTGGGGCCGGAGCTGCCGCCGCTCTACACCGATGACGAGACCCTCGCGGCTGACCTGCTCGCGGCCTCGGTCCGGGTCGGCGACCCGCTGTGGCGCATGCCGCTCTGGCCGGGATATCGTACCTCGGTGGAGGCCGAGATCGCGGACCTGCGCAACGATTCGGCCCCGTGGGCCCAGGCCGGATCGGTCACCGCCGCCCTGTTCCTGCAACGCTTCGCGCCGCAGACGGGCGCATGGGCCCACCTCGACGTCTTCGCCTGGAATCCCCGCGCCCGCCCCGGCTGGCCCGAAGGCGGCGAGGCGCAAGGAATCCGCGCCGCCTTCGGCATGCTCGAAAGCCGCTACGCGCCGAAGGGGTAGGGCTTAGGAATTAGGGCTTAGGCAGGATCAGTACCGCGTCGCCCCAAGCCCCAAGCCCTAAGCCCTAAGCCCTAAGCCCCAAGCCCTAAGCCCTAAGCCCTAAGCCCTAAACCCAAAGCCCAAAGCCCTCCCCGCGTTAACGGCCCTTTCGGCCTTCCGCGTCAGGATCGTCGACGAACCGGACCCGACGTTTGCCGCACGACCTTCACAGCCCGGACCCGCGCTTCCTGCCCGCGCGCCCCGCCTTCGCCGCCCAGGCGCTGGAGGGGATCTTTCGCGCGCCGGAATTTCGCGCGACCGAGGCCATGCGCGGGTCGTCGTCCGTGACGCCGCTGTTCGACGACGACGGCAATGAAATCTCCCAGCTGCTGTTCGGCGAGGCGTTCGACGTCCTCCTGAACGAGGGCGCCCGGGCCTGGGGCCAGTGCCGCCGCGACGGCGTGGTCGGCTGGATCGACGCTGGGGCGCTGACCGCCGGAGCCGGCACCCCGACCCATCGCGTGGCCTCCGTCGGGGGCGGCCTGCCGTTGAACGCCCTCGTCGACGCCGCGCATGACGCGGTGGGCGACGTGGCGCTGATGCCGGCGGGCGAGTTTGAGACCGATCTTGCGGCGGTGGCGGAACGCCTGTTGCGCGCGCCGCACCTGCTGGGCGGGCGCACGGAGCGCGGCACGGACTGCGCCGGCTTGGTGCAGGCTTGCCTGATCGCCTGCGGTCGCGCCGCGCCGCGCTACGCCGATGGTCAGGCGGAACTGGGTCACCCGGTGGCCCGATCCGACCTGCGTCGCGGCGACGTCATCGTCTGGCCGCACGCCGCGGGGGGACCGGGCTGGAACGGACATTCGGCGGTCGCTCTGGACGCGGACATGTTGATCCATGCGTCCGGCCGGGTCGGCGGGGTGGTCGTCGGCGCCTTGACGGCAGTCGACGCCCTGCAGCGGGACGTCGGCTACGACGCGCCGATTTTCAGGCGGATCTGAACTGAATCAGCCGCCCGTCGGGGCGCTGGTCGCGGCCGGCGGGGCCGCCGGCGTGGTCTGGGTGGCGGCCGTGCCCGGAGCGCCCGTGGTCGCGCCGGCTTCGGCGGCACCTTCGGCAGCCGGAGTCTCGCCCTCGACCGGGGCCGCGCCTTCCGCCGGAGCGGCCGCGCCCGGCTGACGCGCAGGATCCGGCGCCGGAATGCCGAAGCCGCCCGAGCCCTGGGCCCGCAGATAGGCGATCAGGTTCACCCGCGTCTCTTCGTCACGCAGGCCGGCGAAGGACATCTTGGTGCCCGGCACGTAACGCGCCGGCGCCGTGATGAAGGCGTCCAGCTCGTCATAGCCCCAGGTCGGTGCCTCGCCCTTGTGCGCCGCCATGGCGTCCGAATAGGCGAACCCGGCCGAGTGCATGACCGGACCGCCGACCACGCCGTACAGGTTCGGACCGATGCCGTTGGCACCGCCCGCGGTGATCGTGTGGCAGGCCTTGCAGCGCGCGAAGGCGGCCTCGCCCGCGGCCAGATCGGCCGTCGGCAGGACCGTGCCCCAGTCGATCGGCAGGGCCTCGGCCGCGCCGCCGGCCGCCGCCTCTTCGGGGGCGTCGACGAAATAGCCCATCTTTTCGGGCGGCTCGGAATGATAGATCGCGCCCGTCACCTGCTGCACGCCGATGATCACCAGAGCGGTCGCCAGGCCGGCGCCCATGATCTTGTTCCACTTCAGGTCGCCGCTCATCGCGTCGTCGCATCCCATATCTTGATGATGCCAGGTCGCGCGCGCGGAAGCGCAGGCGGCCTCGCCTTGCGTGGGCGTCTCTGACACGCTAGCGCGGCCTTCGCAACCGGGCCGCGCCGCGCCGTGGCGTCACGGGGGAAATCCATCTTGAATCCGCTGGTCCTGATCCCCGCCCGCATGGCCGCGACCCGCCTGCCGGGCAAGCCGCTGGCCGACGTCGGCGGCACGCCCATGATCGTCCGGGCGTGGGAACGCGCCGCCGCATCCGGCCTGCCGGTCGCCGTCGCCGCGGGCGATCCCGAGATCGTCGAGGCGGTCACCGCCGCCGGCGGCGTGGCCGTCCTGACCGACCCGGACCTGCCGTCCGGCTCCGACCGCATCATGGCGGCGCTGCGGGCGCTGGACCCCGACGGACGGCACGACGCGGTCATCAACCTGCAGGGCGACATGCCCTTCGCCGATCCGGGGCTGGCCACCGCCTGCGCCGCCCTGCTGCACGGCCAGCCGGACTGCGACGTCGCCACCCTCGTGGCCCCGGAGGCCGACGTCTCCGACCGGTCCAACCCCGACGTGGTCAAGGCGATCCTCGCTCTCGAGCCGGGCGAGCGCCACGGCCGCGCCCTCTACTTCACCCGCTCGACCCTCTACGGCGACGGCCCCGTCTGGCGCCACGTCGGCCTCTACGGCTATCGCCGCGCCGCGCTGGAGCGATTCTGCGCCGCCCCGCCGTCCCCGCTCGAGAAGCGCGAGAAGCTGGAGCAACTGCGGGCGCTGGAGATGGGGCTGTCTATCTGGGCCGCCGTCATCGACGCCCCGCCGCTGTCGGTCGACAATCCCGCGGATCTCGACGCGGCCCGGGCGCGGGTCTGACGCCTTTCGTCAGGCCTCGTCATTTGCGCGGGCCAGCGCGTGGGCGCATGACGGGATTCTCATCACGGGAGGGAACCCATGAACCGCTTCATCGCCGCCTCCGTCGCCGCCCTCGCCCTGCTGGGCACGGCCGGCGCGGCTTCCGCCCAGGACGCCTCCGGTGCAGCCCTGGTCGATTACATCTTCGGCCAGCTGGAAGCCGAGTTCGGCATCTCCCCCGCCAGTCGGGCGACGGGCCGCCTGTCGGCCGGCGCATCGACCACCGGCACCTTCAACGTGGCGTCGGGCGCGAACTACATCGTCATCGGCGCGTGCGACGAGGGCTGCTCGGACCTCGACCTGGTCGTCCGCGATTCGTCGGGCAATGAGGTCGGCTCGGACTTCGAGGACGACGACGCGCCGATGGTGGTGATCCCCGCCGGTTCGGGGGGGCGTTACACCTTCGAGGCGCAGATGGTGACCTGCACCTCCAACTGCCACTTCGGCGTCCGCTCCTACAACGCCGGAAACTAGGGCTCGAACCCGTCGACCCAGGCCTGGATCAGCGTCCGGGCGATGGCGACGGGGGGCGGGGCGATCACCGCGGGATGGCGGCCGGCCAGGGCGTCGGTCGCCTCCTCGCGCGTCAGCCAGGCGCTCTCCACCAGTTCGGCCGGATCAAGGGTGACGGCGTCGTCCTCGACCCCGCAGACCAGACCGATCATCAGCTGGGACGGAAACGGCCACGGCTGGCTGGAGTGGTGCCTGACCCGCGTCACCCTCAGCCCCGCCTCCTCGAACAGTTCGCGCGCGCAGGCCTCCTCGATGGTCTCGCCCGGCTCGATGAACCCCGCCGGTGCCGACATCCGACCGGGCGGCCACGTCGGGCCCCGCGCCACGAAGCAGCGATCCTGAAACACCGGCAGCATGATGCAGACCGGGTCGACGCGCGGAAAATGTTCGGCCGCGCAGCCCGGACAGATCCGCTTCCAGCCCCCGCAGGCCGGCGCCGTGGCCGCGCCGCAGTTGGCGCAGAACCGGTGCCGCCGCCGCCAGTCGAACAGGCTTCGCGCCGTGCCCGCCATGGCCGCGTCGGCCGGGCTCAGCACCATGGCTGCCTCGCGCAGCGGTGCCCCGCCGTCTGCCACCTCCACGGCGAAGACCGGCGCGTCCTTCCACAGGCCGAGGAACACGGGCTCGCCGACCGCGCCGTCCCGCATGTGCGTCAGCGGCGTCCAGACCAGACGCGGCCCCTCCGGCCCGTCCTCCAGCACCGGTCCCGCGGCGTCGCAGCTCAGGGCCAGCGCCTCCGGATGCGCCGTCATCGCCACGATGAAGGCCGGATCGTTCCGCCGGTCGCCCGCCCGGTCCAGCGGATTGCCGGCGAAGATGTTGGAGGTCGGCGTGGACATGCCGCCTGAATAGCGCGGCCCCGCTTGCGTCGGCGACCGCGAAATCGCATATGTCTCCGCGGAGATCGCGGGCGAAGGTTTCGCCAATCTGGTCAGGGCCGGAAGGCAGCAGCCACAACGAATTCCCCTTCGGGTCGCGGTCTCCACCTCTCCTCTATTGTTGCCCTACCGCTCGCGACGCGGTCGCTCGCTGCTTGAGGGCCGTCGCGCGACCGTTCGGCGGGGAGCCTTGCGCACGCGGAACCTCCCGCGCCCTGGCGACCTTCCTTCCCGCGACAGCGGAAGGACCCTCCCCATGAGCATTCTCGGCAAAATCCTCGGCCCCATCTGGGAGCGCGCGAAGGCGGGCCCCGGCCACAGGCCCGACCGCACGGCGACGCCGACCTCGGCCCCCGCGCCGTCCACGATCGATGCCGGCTCGGCCACCGCGCCCCAGCCCCACGCCGCGGCGGCGGCCCAGCCCGTCGACGTCGACGGCATCCTGGACTTCATGAACCAGAGCAAGAACCTGAACTGGCGCACCTCCATCGTCGACCTGATGAAGCTGACCGGCATGGACTCCACCCTGGATGAGCGCCGCGAGCTGGCCGACGAGTTGGGCTACACGGGCGACAAGTCCGACACCGCCGCCATGAACATCTGGCTGCACAAGAAGGTGCTGGAGCGCATCCGTCACGACGGCGGCCAGATCCGCGACCTGACGGACTGATCCACCGCTTCGCGTCTCATGGGGGATGCGCGCGCCGCCGACTTCGCGCTAAGCATCCTCCATGAGCGACGCCGGATCGAATCTCGACGGGCCGCCCTGGGACGAGGACGAACCCTCCGACCAGGCGCCGGAGCGCGATCCCGACACCGACGACATGTTCGGCGCTCCCGAACCCGCCGGCATGCGCGAGGCCGAGGCCGCCGCGTCTGAAGTGCCCGACCTCGCCGCCGCCGACGTGCCCGCTCTGCCGAAGTCGAAGGCGAAGCCGGCCGCGGTCGTCCCCGTGCCGGATCCCGCCGAGGCCGAGGCCAACTACACCGTCCTGGCCCGCAAATACCGGCCCCGCACCTTTGAGGACCTGATCGGCCAGGAGGCCATGGTCCGGACCCTGACCAACGCCTTCGCCACCGGCCGCATCGCCCACGCCTTCATGCTCACCGGCGTGCGGGGGGTCGGCAAGACGACCACGGCGCGCCTGCTGGCCCGGGCCCTGAACAACGAGACCGACGTCATCGATCGCCCGTCGCTGGAGCTGTCGCCCACCGGCCGGCACGACGCGGCCATCATGGCCGGCCAGCACATCGACGTCATGGAGATGGACGCCGCCAGCCACACCGGCGTGGGCGACATCCGCGAGATCCTCGACAGCGTCCGCTATGCCCCGGTCGAGGCACGCTACAAGGTCTACGTCCTCGACGAGGTCCACATGCTGTCGACGCAGGCGTTCAACGCCCTGCTGAAGACGCTGGAAGAGCCGCCGCCCCACGCCAAATTCATCTTCGCCACCACCGAGATCCGCAAGGTGCCGGTGACCATCCTGTCCCGCTGCCAGCGTTTCGACCTGCGCCGCGTCGAGCCCGAGGTTCTGGTCGGCCATCTGGGCAAGGTGGCGGAGAAGGAGGGCATGGCCATCGAGGCCGACGCCCTGGCCCTGATCGCCCGCGCCGCCGAGGGCTCGGTGCGCGACGGCCTGTCGCTGCTGGACCAGGCCCTGGTCCAGGGCGAGCGCGGCGCGGTGGTCGAGGCCGAGACCGTGCGCGACATGCTGGGTCTGGCCGACCGCACCCGCACCATCGCCCTGTTCGAACTGGTCATGGGCGGCCGCACGCCCGAGGCGCTCGAAACCTTCCGGACCCTCTACGGCTACGGTGCCGACCCGGTTCAGGTCATGGGCGACCTGCTGGAGCACTGCCACGCCGCCTCGGTGTCCAAGATGCTGGGGCCCCAGGCCACCCGCCTGCCCAACGACCAGGCCCAGGCCCTGGCGGCGCTGGGCGCGGCGATTTCCGCCGGGGCCCTGTCGCGCGTCTGGCAGATGCTGCTCAAGGGCCTCGACGAGGTCCGCCGCGCGCCCAATCCGGCCGACGCGGTCGAGATGGTCATCGTCCGCCTCGCCTACGCCGCCGACCTGCCGGGCCCGGAGGAGGCGCTGAAGGCGCTGCGCGACGGCGACGTCACCGGCGGTGCCGGCCCCTCGCGCGGCGGCGGCGGGGGAGGGGGTGGCGGCGCCTCGGCCCAGCTGGCCGTCCGCACGGCGCCGGCCCCCGCGCTGCCCGACCCCCAGACCTTCGAACAGGTCGTCGGCCTGATCGGTGCCAAGCGCGACGTGGCGCTGCAGATGGACGTCCAGCGCTATGTCCGCCCGGTCTCCTTCCAGCCCGGCCGCATCACTTTCGAGCCCGCACCCGGGGCCCCGCCGAACCTGGCCACCCGTCTGGCCGGCCGGCTGAAGGAATGGACCGGCCGCGTCTGGCTGATTGCCGCCAACGGCCAGGGCGGCGGCGAAACCCTGATCGAGACCGAGAAGAAGGCCCGCGCCGCCGAACGCGCGGCGGTCGAGGCCGACCCCTTCGTCGCCTCCGTGCTGGCCACCTTCCCGGGCGCCAAACTGGGCGAGATCCGCGTCCCGCCCCCCGCGCCCGACCTGCCCACCATCCCCGACGAGGTCGAGGACGAGGACTGATGGCGCGCCGGGACTTCGACCCCTCGACCGTCGTCCCCGACGACCGCCCCGCGACGAAGTCCCGCCTGTTCGATCCCGCCGTCGAGGGCCCGTGGCGCGGCTCGGTTCCCGGCCTCTACCAGGGCGGAGCGGTGACGGTCCTCGCCTACGGCACGGACCAGATCGGCGTCGGCCCGCGCCTGCACGTCCACCCCTACGATGAGACCTTCATCGTCATCGAAGGCCGCGCCCGCTTCTTCGTCGGCGACCAGACGCTGGAGGCCTCGGCCGGAGAGATCGTATTCGGGCCGGCGGGCGTGCCGCACCGGTTCGAGAACCTCGGCCCCGGCCGCCTCCAGACGATCGACGTCCACCACTCCCCGACCTGGATCCAGACCGACCTCGACCCGGCCTGACGAAACCCGACGTCTGCACCCCTCGATCTGTCGTGCCCGTCGCCCGCGGTCCATGGTCCGGCGACATTCGGGAGGGGGAACTCCATGCGCCTGATCCACGCCGCCGCGCTCGCCTGCGCCCTGGTCGCCGGCCCCGTCGCGGCCCAGACACACGAGGCCGAAGATTATGAGGCGATCATCGCCGAGCTGGACGCGGCCCTCCCGGTGCTGGCGCGCGCGGTCGGACGGCCCGTTCCGGCCTCGGTCGGGCCGATCTTCCGTCCGCTGTTCGAGACGGTCCTGGAAGAGCGCCCGGATGAGCCCGACGCCGCCCTCATCCTGGGCTTCACCCTGAACGGCAACCCCGGCGAGACGGCCCAACTTCTGCCCGACGTCGCCGCCTGCGCCGCCCTGCTTCCCGACTCGACCGTGCTGAGGTTCCGCCGGTTCCATGACGGCGCCGCACAGGGGCACGAATGCGTCCTGACCGGCCCGGGCGACGCCGAGTTCGGCGGCTGGGTCCTGATGGCCGAGACCGTGACCAACGCACCGGAGGGCCGCCTGAATGTCCGGTTCGGCGCCGCCTCGGCATCAGAAAGCGGCGGCTCGGACGCGGCACGCCGGATGATCGACCTGCACCGCCAGGATCTGCTGGCCGTCGCCGACAGGATCGCCGTCGAGGCCCGCGGGGTCTTCCTGGGGGAACCCGCCGCGGTGGCGACGCATGTCGACGCGCCGATCGACGACGACGCGCGACAGGCCCTGACCGACATCCAGACCCAGTTCGCCGAACTGGGTCGCGCCCTCGGTGTCGAGGTCGCCGACCTGCCCGAGGGCCTTCTGACGCACAGTATTCTGGCGTCGACCCCGCGTCTGGCCGTGGACGATCCCCGCGACTGGGGCTCCAGCTTCGATTTCGACGTGGTGGTCGAGACGACCACCGGCACGCTGGAGACCCTGGCCGAGGTCGAGCGTGCCGAGGAATGCCTGCACGACTTCGCTGGCCCCGCCGTCGGCTACGAGGTTCTGACCATGGGCGGCTTCGCCGGTCATCAGTGCGTGTTCGAGTTCGAGGAGGACGGCGTGGTCGCGACCTACTCCCGCATCATCCTGGAGGAAGGCGCGCGCCGCATCACGGTCATCCACGGGGTGGCCATGTCCACTGACGGCGACCCGGCCGACACGCGGCGTCTGATCCGGGAAACCCGGCCCGCGGCGGTCGCGCTGGCGCAAGGGCTGGCCCGCCACGCGGTCGCCGTCGTCGAGGCGGGCGAGGGTGGAACCGTCGATCCCGACGCCGCCATGCGCTGGATCGACGACACGGCGCGGCGCTGGGGCGCGGTCGCCGCTGACTGACCGGCGCAGCCCCGCGCCCAACCCCCTGTCGCCCCCGGCGCGGACGTCTTATCTAGAGGCCATGAAAGACCTCACCGATCTGATGAAACAGGCCCAGGCCATGCAGCAGAAGCTGCAGGACGCCCAGGCCCGCATGGCCGAAACCACCGCCGAGGGCACCTCCGGCGGCGGTCTGGTGACCCTGTCGCTGAAGGGCGCCGGAGAGATCACCCGCATCGCCATCGACGACACGCTCATGCAGCCGGGCGAGGGCGAGATCCTCGCCGACCTGATCGTCGCCGCCCACGCCGACGCCAAGCGCAAGCTGGACGAGGCCAACGGCCAGCTGATGCGCGAGGCCGCCGGCCCCATGGCCGGGATGAACATCCCCGGCATGCCGAAACTGTTCTAGGCGCGTGGCCGCCTCCGCCGGACCCGAGATCGAGCGGCTGATCGGCCTGCTGGCCAAACTGCCGGGCATGGGCCCGCGCTCGGCCCGGCGGGCGACGCTGGCGCTGCTCAAGCGGCGCGACCAGCTGCTGATCCCGCTGGCCGACGCCCTGGCCGACACCGCCGCCAAGGTGAAGTCCTGCTCGATCTGCGGCACGCCCGACACCCGCGACCCCTGCGCCATCTGCTCGGACCCCGCGCGCGACGGCCGCCTGATCTGCGTGGTCGAGGAGGCCGGCGCCCTGTGGGCCATGGAGCGGTCGGGCGCCTTTCGCGGCCGCTATCACGTGCTGGGCGGCCTGCTGTCGGCGCTGGACGGCGTCGGCCCCGACGCCCTTCGCGTCGCCGAACTGGTCGGCCGCGTGAAGGGGGGCGAGGCGACCGAGGTCGTGCTGGCCCTGCCCGCCACCGTCGACGGCCAGACCACCGCCCACTACCTCGTCGAACGCCTGGCGGGCGCGGGCGCCGAGATCACCAGCCTCGCCCGCGGCGTCCCCGTCGGCGGCGAACTGGACTGGCTGGACGACGGCACGATCGTGCAGGCGCTGAGGGCCAGACGGCCGGCGTGAGCCGGGTTCTGTGCAGGCGGTAGGCGGGCCCGGCTGGTGTCGGCTGAAGGTGGGGAGCGGACCTTGGCCGGACCTGATCACTGTCCCCGGGAGCACTCCTCGTCGGCCCATTCAACGTCCGTCGTGTAGACAACACGCCCGCTCTCGCGATCCACGACGAGTGTACCGTTCAGAGGTCTCGCACACACCACATAGGCGTTCGAGGCGGGCGCAAGTCCATGCTCACGGGACAGTTCAGAGACTGCGGCTTGGTTCGCGACCGACACTGAAGGAAAGCCCACCACCATCGCTTCGACATCTGATGGCGGTGCGACAAAGAAGAGGGTCTGGCGATTACTGTCGAGGTCATGCGAGTCCCTAATCGCGCGAGCACTCTCGGGGACGAAGGTAGGAATCCAGCCCCTCTCCACAGCTCCGGCACGCTGAGCTTCGGCCCAAGTCGGATAGGTCTCCTCCACCTTCTCGCTGCAGCCCGAAGTGTACAGCAAGAGAATGGCGACGAGTCTCCTCATCGGAGCACCATCACCGAACGGAACAAGGTCCGCAACGGGTCGAAAGCCGCCTCTCGCCCACGCCCTGCGACCGGAAACGACGCACCTGCCGCCTAGCCTCTCGTCCGCGCCGTCTTTCGGCGGTTCGAAGAAGGCTGAAAATGCGCACCACAAGTACACTGTCGCGGGAGGCCCTCGTCCCGCCCTCAGGGCGTTTGCGGGGAAGATGTGCACGATGTGCACTCGAAATTTCTCCCTGCCGCAGCCGGCATGGCGGCGGCCGCCGACTCCCGGTAAGGAACGGAGCATGAACGCCTCGCTCGTCGCCTTCCTCGCCGCCTCGGTGGTCGCCGTCGTCGCCCTCGCCTGGGCCCTGATGGAGCGTCGCCGCGCCGCGGCCGCCGAGACCCGGGCGTGGGAGATGCGCGAGCGGTTCGCCGAGACCGAGGCCCGCCTGCGCGTCGCCGAGGATCAGGCCGCCGCCCAGTCGGAGTTCCTGCGCGCCCAGGCGGGCGAGCAGGCCCAGGCCGCCGCCGAGGCCCTGCTGAAGCGCACCGACGAAACCTTCCGCAATCGCGAGCTGATGGCCCAGCAGCGGCTGGAGGCCCAGCTGAAGCCCGTCGCCGAGACCCTGGCCCAGTTCCAGCTGCACGTCGCCGCGCTGGAAAAGACCCGCGCCGACGAGACCGGCGGGCTGAAGGAGCAGCTGGCCCATCTGATGACGGCGTCCGCCGCCACCCGCGACGAGGCGCGCAAGCTGACCGAGGCCCTGCGCGGCAACACTGGCCGGCGCGGCCGCTGGGGCGAGCAGACCTGCCGCAACGTGCTGGAGGCCGCGGGCATGGCCGGGCGCTTCGACTTCGTGGAACAGACCTCGGCCGCCGACGACGCCGGCCGCCAGCAGCGGCCCGATTTCCTGGTGCGCATGGCGGGCGGCGGTCGGTTCGTCATCGACGCCAAGGTGCCGCTGGCCTTCGCCGACGAGGGGGAGGGCGACGACGAGGCCCGCGTCCGCGCCGCCGCGATCCGCACCGCCGCCAGCCTGAAGACCCACATGCGCCAGCTGGCGACCAAGGCCTATCAGGACCAGTTCAAGCCCGGCCCCGACTTCGTCGCCCTGTTCGTGCCGTCCGACGCCTTTCTGTCGGCGGCGCTGGATCACGAGCCCGACCTGCTGAGCGACGCCATGGCCAATCGCGTCGTCATCGTCACCCCGTCGACCCTGTTCGCCCTGTGCAAGGCCGTCGCCTACGGCTGGCGCGCCGAGGAGCAGGCCAAGAACGCCGAGGAGGTCGCGAAGCTGGGACGCGAGCTCTACAAGCGCCTGTCGGTCATGGGCGGCCACGCCGCGGCCGTCGGCCGCGCGCTGGACACGGCGGTCGGAAAGTACAACCAGTTCGTCGGCTCGCTGGAGAGCCAGGTCATGGTCTCGGCCCGACGCTTCGAGGACCTGCACGTCGACCACGAGGGCAAGGAGTTGCCCGAGCTGGCCCCCGTCGAACCCACGCCCCGCGCCCTCTCGCGGCCCGAACTCCTGGCCCCGCCCGCCGACGCCGCGGAATAGACGACAAGCCTTGCGGACTTTCTGACAAGGGCGCTTGACACCACTGCGGCGCGATGTAAAACACCCTTGTCAAATCGACGAGGGAGCTTGTCATGTCCGACCAACCCATCCGCAAGCGCCGCCCCCTCGGGTACATGAAGATGCTCGGCCTCAGCGTTCTGTTGGGCATGGGCGTCGGCGGTGCCGCGGCGCTGATCGACGCCTTCGGCGGGCCGGCGACCGCGCCGCTACATCTCGCACTGCTGGCCGTGTCGATCGTGGCGGTCGTCTGGATCTGCGTCTCCTGGTGGCGCAGCGCCGATGAGGCGGTGCGCGAGGCTCACAAGTGGGCCTGGTACTGGGGCGGCTCCACCGGCATGGCCTTCGTCATGCTTCTGTTCGCCCTGTCCACCTGGGAGGTGATCGACGTGACCCTGCCGCCGCTGGGGGACACGCCGAACGACCTGATCATGACCGGCGTCGCCCTGACGGTCGGGGCCCAGGGGGTGGGCTACCTGGTCGCCTGGGCGGCCTGGTGGCTGCGGCATCGGTGAGGTCAGGATGAACAACCGCCTCAAGGTGCTCCGCGCCGAACGCGACTGGTCCCAGGCCGATCTGGCCGACCGCCTCGGCGTCTCCCGCCAGACCGTCAACGCGCTCGAAACCGGCCGCTATGACCCCTCGCTTCCCCTCGCTTTCCGCATCGCGCGCGTCTTCGGACAGCCGATCGAAGCCATCTTCTCGGAGGACTGACATGACCGAAGATCGTCCCCTTCCGCTGCCGCTCCGCCTTGCCGGCATGGCCCTGCTGGCCGCGGCTGGCGCCGTCACCGGCGGCCTCGTTGCCCGGTTCGTCGACGCCGGCGGCCTGCCGCCCGACGACGCCCTGAACCTGTTCATCGCCGTCGTCCTCGTCGCCATGGCGGGGGTCAGCGCCGTCGTTCTGGCGGTGCGGCCGGCGCGGTCGCCCAGGGGCTGCGGCGTCCTGCAGGTCGTCGCCATGGCGCTGGCCGGCGTCATGCTGCTGATCCCGCTCTATGCGACCCGCTGGGTCTCGTCGGAGCTGGCCTTCGGCATGGTTCTGGCCCTGCTGGCGGTCCAGACGGTCGCCAACCTCATGCTGTGGCGTCGCGCCGACGAGATGCTGCGCCGGATCATGGTCGAGACCGGCGGTCTGGCCTTCTGGACCCTGCAGCTGGCCCTCTTCCTCTACGCCGCCGGCGAGCGCCTAGGCCTGACCGGCGGCGTCACCGCCTGGGGCATGATCGGCGTCCTCATGGCGGTCTACCTCGTCGCCTCCGCGGTCGTCGCCGCCCGCCGCGGCATCAAGTGACCTCCCCTTCAATCCACGACTTCCAACCCGCCTCGAAAGGACCTTCCATGACCCTCGCTTCCCGCCTCAAGACCTCCGTCGCCACCCTCGGCCGCTCCGTCGCCGGTGCCGCCCTCGGCCTCGGCCTGGTGATCTCCCTCGCCGGCTCCCCCGCCGCCTGGGCCCAGGAAGTTGCCGTGGCCCCCGCCGTCGTGCCCCAGGCCCCGGCCGGTACCGGTCCCGCCCTCTGGGTGATCAAGGACGCCGACTCGACCATCTACCTGTTCGGCACGGTTCACGTGCTGCGCCCGACCACCGCCTGGGGCAGCCCGGCGGTCGACGCGGCCTTCGACAGCGCCGACACCATCTGGTTCGAGATCACCAACCCCGACGACCAGGCCGCCGCCATGCCGCTGGTCATGCAGCACGGCATCGACCCCTCGCGGCCGCTGAGCAGCCTGCTGAACGCGGAGGAGTACGCCAAGCTGACCGAGGCGGCCTCGACGATGGGCCTGCCGGTCCAGCAGCTGGACGTCATGCGCCCCTGGCTGGTCGCCCTGACCCTGTCCATGGCCCCGCTGATGAAGGCCGGTTACGACCCCAACTCCGGCATCGAACTGGTCCTGCGCGCGCGCGCCCAGGCCAGCGACAAGCCGATCAAGGGACTGGAGACGATCGAGGAGCAGATCCTCATCCTCTCGGGCTTCCCGGAGGAGGCCCAGCTGAACTTCCTTCGCCAGTCGCTGGAGTCCTTCGAGAACGCCGAGGTCGAGCTGGACGGTCTGGTCGACGCCTGGGTCGTCGGCGATGTGGACGGTCTGGCCGACTTCGCCCACGAGATGCGCGACGGCGACGCCCGCATCTACGACGCCATGCTGACCCGCCGGAACACCAACTGGGCAGGCCAGATCGAGACCATGCTGGAAGGCTCCGGCACCGCCTTCATCGCCGTCGGTGCCGCCCACCTGGCGGGCGACGACTCCGTCCAGGCCATCCTCGGCCAGCGCGGCGTCACCGTCGAACGCGTGCAGTGACCACGGACGCCTGATGCGCACAGGGCGCCCGCCTCCTGGCCCGGAGGCGGGCGTCTTTGTCTGCGACGACTCTTCCTGTTGCGCATGACAATGCTTCGCAATAGACGTGCGCGCCCTGTCGTCCGTCGTCGTCGAGCCCCATGCGTAACCTTCTCCTCCTGTCCGCCTCTCTCGCCGCCCTCGCCGGCACCGCCCAGGCCCAGCAAGCGCCTTCCGACGCTGGCACCACGGAGGTCGAACCCATTGTCGTTACCGGCCGCGCGCGGGGCTATCAGGCCCTGGACACGATCACGGCCACCAAGACCGACACCCCCCTCATCGATGTGCCGCAGAGCGTGTCGGTCGTCACCGCCGAACAGATCGAGGACCAGGGCGTGCGGTCGGTCGGCGACGTCCTGCGTTATGTGCCGGGCGTCACCGTGGGACAGGGCGAGGGCAACCGCGACCAGATCACCCTGCGCGGCCAGAACACCACGGCGGACTTCTTCGTCGACGGCGTGCGTGACGACGTCCAGTACTATCGTCCGCTCTACAACCTCGAGCGTGTCGAGGTTCTGCGCGGCCCCTATGCCCTGATCTTCGGGCGCGGCGGCGGCGGCGGAATCGTCAACCGCGTGCAGAAGGCCCCCAGCGCCGACGCGGCGTTCGGCGAGGGCCGGGTCTTCGCCGACAGCGTCGGCGGCCACGGCGTCTGGATCGACGTCAACCGCCCGCTGGGCGACCGGGTCGCCTTCCGCCTGAACGCCATGGTCGAGGAGAGCGAGAGCTTCCGTGACTTCGTCGACGGCTCGCGCTGGGCCATAAACCCCTACCTGGCCGCCGGGATCGCGCCGGGCTGGAGCCTGGGCCTGTCTTACGAGCACGTCGACGACGACCGCGTGCCGGACCGCGGCGTGCCGTCGTACCTGGGCGTGCCGCTGGAAGGCTACGACGAACTGTTCTTCGGCGTGCCGGGCGTGAACCGCACCACGCTGGACGCTGACGTCGCCAAGCTGCGGCTGGACGGCCGGATCGCGCCGGGGCTGAGCCTGAACACGACGCTCGTCTACGCCGACTACGACAAGGTCTACGCCAACGTCTATCCGAACGGCCCGGCCACCTCGCCGACCGGAACCGTGCCGCTGGCCGCCTACGTCGACACGACGGACCGGACCAATGCCCTCTTCCAGTCGAACCTGATCTGGGAGGTGCTGGGCGGCCCGATCGAGCACCGCGTCATGGTCGGCGTGGAGTACGGGGATCAAGAGACGGACAACGCGCGCCTGAACGGCACCCTGTCGAATCCGACCTTCAGCCTGACCGCGCCCGTCTACCCGACCGTGACCTTCGGCACAGCCGCGCGTGACACCGTCAGCCGGGTGACCACGACCTCGGTCTACGCCCAGGACCAGATCGGCCTCGGCCGGTTCTTTGACGTCATCCTGGGTCTGCGCTGGGACCGGTTCGAGATTGAAGGGACCGACTTCCTGCCCACGCCCGACCGCGCCTTCGGCCGCACCGACGAGATGGTGTCGCCGCGCCTGGGTCTGGTCTGGAAGCCGGCGGAAAATGCCTCGGTCTACGCCAGCTACAGCCGCTCCTTCCTGCCGCGCTCGGGCGAGCAGTTCGCCTCGCTGACGCCGACGACGCAGAACCTTGAGCCTGAGGAGTTCGAGAACCTGGAGCTGGGGGCCAAGTGGGACGCGCGGCCGGGCCTGTCGCTGACCGCCGCCCTGTTCGAGCTGCGCCGCACCAACGCCACCACGCCGGACCCGGCCAATCCCGCCACCACCATCAACGTCGGCGAGACCCGCACGCGTGGGGTGGAGCTGGGCGTCGCCGGCCGGGTCACCGGCCGCTGGACCGTCGCCGGCGGCTACACTTGGCAGGACGCGGTGCTGGACGGAAACCACTCCGTCGAACTGGCCCAGGTTCCCAAGCACAGCCTGTCGCTGTGGAACCGCTATGAGGCGACCGACCGGCTGGGTCTGGGGCTGGGCGTCGTGCACCAGTCCGACCAGTGGGCGGCGATCCGCACCGCGCCCACGACCACCCGACTGCCCGGCTTCACCCGCGTGGATGCGGCGGTGTTCTGGGCGCTGACGCCGACCGTGGACGTCCAGCTGAACGTCGAAAACCTGCTGGACGAGGGATACTGGGCCGACGCCCACAACAACAACAATCTGACCCCGGGCGCGCCCCGAAACGCACGCCTGACCCTGTCCACCCGATTCTGAGCCGGCGCGCACAGGGCGTGAAAAAGGCCCCCTCCGGCGACGGAGGGGGCCTTCATCGTTCAGCCTCGTGCGGGGGTCAGCCGCGCACGCCCAGTTCGCGCAGCAGGCGCGGCTGCGGATAGACGACCCGCAGCGACTCCGTGATCGCCGACGTCGAAACCGACACCGTCCGGTTCAGCGCGCCGTCATAGCCGAACGCCCCGCCCAGCGAGTGGATGTTGCCGTCAAAGGCCGCGCCGATCACCTCGCCGCGCGCGTTGATCACCGGCGAGCCCGAGTTGCCGCCGATGATGTCGTTGGTCGAGGTGAAGTCGAACACCAGATCCTTGTTGATCCGGCCCTCGGCCGCCAGGAAGCCGGCGGCGGCATTGAACGGCTCGGCTCCGGTGTGGCGCTCGTACAGGCCCCCGATGCGGGTGAAGGCCGGCACGTCGACTCCGCGGTACGACCAGCCCTTCACCTCGCCGTAGGAGATGCGCAGGGTGAACGTCGCGTCGGGATAGATGTTGGAGCCGTAGACCGCGAACCGGGCCTGGGCCACGCGCTCGGCGGCCTGGGCCGTCGGGATGGTGACCTTTTGGTTCCAGTCGCTGGCGACGGCCTGGGCGGCCGCGTCATTGGCCATGACCCAGGCGATCAGGGGATCGGCGGCGGCCAGCTCTTCCGGCGTCATCGACAGGGCGGCGACGCGGAAGGCCGGATCGGCCAGCTTCGTCCCCCCGATCACGCGGTCGGCCAGACCCTCAGGGCTCTCCTTGCCCAGCAGCGCCTTCACCTGCGGATGGTCGACCGTCAGATACTCGCGCGTCTTGGACAGCCAGTAGCCGAGGCGGATCTCCTCCATGTCGATGTAGATCGGCGTCTCTGCCCCCAGCGCACCTTCCAGCTGCGCCTTGCGCTCGGCGGTCAGCTGCCCGGCAGCGTTCTGGGCGGCCGCCCGGCCGATGGCGCGGGCATAGGCGTAAAGCTGCGAACCGCCGCCGGCCGAGGCGGCCAGCTGGCGATACGGCAGGTACAGGTCGCGCGCGACGCCCTGGATGGCCTCCAGCTCGGTCCAGGGATCGCCGATGCGCTGCTTCAGGGCCGGGTCGGCCTCGACGGCGGCGCGCAGCTGCGCCTCCTCCTGGCGCTTGGTGTTCATGAAGGCCGGATCCAGCAGGGCCTGATGCTGGCCGTATTGAGCCTTGAAGCTGTTTTCCAGGCCGAAGATCGGATCGACCGAGACCCGCTTGGCCTCCTCGCCCGAGGCGGCGTAGGTCAGGAACCGCCCACGCAGCTCCGAGGCCTGGATCAGCGTCACCGGCAGCTGCTGGTCGCGCAGCCGCTCCAGCTGGCTCATCGTCAGCAGGCGCGAGGTGGAGCCGGGGTTGCCCACCACGAAGGTCGGATCGCCCTCGGCCGGCGCGTTCGCGTTCCACTTCAGGTGATTGGGCGTCTCGACCGGCTTGCCGTCCTCGTAGGCCCGCAGGAAGGACGCATCGAGCGCATAGCGCGGGAAGTTGAAGTTGTCGGGATCGCCGCCGAAGAAGGCCGCCTGGAACTCGGGCGCGAAGGCGATGCGCACGTCCTCATAGCGGCGGTACTTGTACAGGGCGAAGCGGCCGCCGCGGTAGAAGTCGACGACCTGGCAGTTGAACTTCGGATCGCCGGCGCAGTTTTCCTGGGCGATGCGGGCGACCTCGCCCTGCCGCGCCTGGGCGAAGGCCTGGCCTTCCATGCCCATGCCGGCCGTCAGCATGCGGTCGGTGACGTCGATGATGTCGGTGAGCACCTCGGCCGTCTGGCCCGGGCAGCGCAGCTCTTCGTCGCGCGAACCGACCATGAAGCCGTTCTTGACGTAGTCCGTTTCCGGCGACGACAGCTCCTGCAGGCAGCCGACCACGCAGTGGTGGTTGGTCAGGATCAGGCCCTCGGGCGAGACGAAGCTGGCCGAGCAACCCTGGATGCGCACCGCGGCCATCCGCACCCGGTCCAGCCACGACTGGTCCAGGTTCAGGTCGTACTTCTCGTTGACGGTCTGAAGCGGGAAGTTGTCGAAGGTCCACATGCCCTCTTCCCGCGCGACCGAGACGCTGGGCAGGGCGATGAGCATGGGGGTGGCGGCGATCACCGCCGACAGCGCCATCGACAGGCGCAGGGATCGGAATTTCATGCGTGAAAAGCTCCGACGCCGCGGCCCGTCCGCGGCGTTGCGAACCAGCTATCCTCCCGCGCGCGTCCCGCCGCAAGAGGCTCCGGGTCGGCGCCTTACCCCGATTTAACTTGGCCCGACCGACCCTTGGCGCGGTATACCGGAACCCTGTCAGGGGAACTCGCGTCGAATGTCGCTCGCGCTCGCAACGCTGCTCTATGAGTGGCGCCGATACATGGCCGCCGTGATGGCGCTGGCGCTGTCCGGCCTGCTGGTGCTCGCCATGACCGGCGTCTTCATCGGCATCGGCAAGGGCTTCACCGCCGCGATCGAACGCTCGCGCGCCGACGTCATCATCATGCAGCCGGGCGCCACCCAGCTGTTCGGCGGATCAATGGGCGTGCCGCGCCGGTTCATCCCGCTGACCTACAACCACCCCGAGGTGGTCGAGGTGCGGGCGCTGGAGGTCAACGGCGGCAATCTGCAGAACGTCCGGGATTTCGATCCGACCATGAGCCAGGCGGAGCGCGCCCGGCAGAAGGCGCCGCGGTCCAAACAGGTCATGGTCAACGTCATCGACACCCAGCCGGGTTCGGTCACGATCCCGATCGACTACTCGGACGAACTGGTCGAGGCGCTGCGCCAGCCCTACACGATCGCCGTCGACGAGTCGGCGCTGAGCACGCTGGGCGTCAAGCTGGGCGACCGGGCGATCTATTCCGGCCAGACCGTTACGGTGGTCGGTGTGCTGCGCGGCTATCCCAACATGATGCAACCGACCATCGTCATGTCGCGCGACTCCCTGCGGATGCTGGGCCAGTCGTGGGGCAACACGATGGGCGGCCCGCTGATGGTGAAGCTGCGCGACCCGGCCAAGGCGGGGATCGTCGCGGCGCAACTGAACACGATGGGCAAGGGGCAGTGGAAGGCCTGGACGCGTCAGGAACTGGCCGAGGCCAACGCCGCCGCCATGTTCGAGGAGGGCATCCTCGTCATCATCATCGGCGGCTGTGTGGTGCTGGGCACCATCATCGGCGTGGCCATCACCTGGCAGACCCTGCGCGGCGCGATCATGGCCAACATCAAGGAGTTCGCCTCTTTGCGGGCGTTGGGAGTCGGCATGGGGTCGCTGCGCCGCATCGTCATGGAGCTGAGCTTCTGGGTCGGCGTGGTCGGCACCGGAGCGGCGGTCCTGCTGACGTGGCTGCTCGGACTCGTCGCCAGGGGCGGAGGCGTGATCATCGCCCTGCCGCCCATTCTTGTTGTCGTCGTCGGCGGCGGCCTGGTCGCCATCGCCATGCTGTCGGGAATGCTCTCGATGGGCGTCCTCAAGAACAGCCAGCCGGCGGATCTCCTCCGATGAGCCACACCAAGGTCCACGGAAAGCACGGCGACTTCGCCATCGAGGCCAAGGGGCTGCGCAAGCGGTTCAAGACCGGACGCACCTTCATTGAGGTGCTAAAGGGGGTCGACTTCGACGCCCGCCACGGCGACCTGACCATGGTCATGGGGCCGTCCGGCTCCGGCAAGTCGACCCTGATCGCCGCCCTGTCCGGACTGCTCAAGCCCGAAGAAGGCCGGGTGGACGTGCTGGACGTCGACGACCTGTGGAAGCTGTCCGCGGGCCGGATCGACAAGTTCCGCCTCGACCACTGCGGCTTCATCTTCCAGGGCTTCAACCTGTTCCCGGCGCTGACCGCCCTCCAGCAGGTCGAGACGGTGCTGAAATTCCAGGGCCTGTCATCCGGCGACGCGAAGAAGCGCGCCACCGCCGCGCTGGAGGAGGTCGGCCTCGGGCCACGCCTGCACATGCGGCCCGCCTCCCTGTCGGGTGGCGAGAAGCAGCGCGTCGCCATCGCCCGCGCCCTGGCCAAGGACCCCAAGATCCTGTTCGCCGACGAGCCGACCTCGGCGCTGGACGGCGAGAACGGCCAGATCGTCATCAAGCTGCTGCGACGCGCGGCCAGCGAGCACGGTGCCGCCGTCATCTGCGTAACCCACGACCCGCGTCTCGAGGCATGGGCCGACCGCATCATCAAGATCGAGGACGGCGTCATCATCGAAGATCGCCGTCACGTCCCCGACCCCAACGCCGTCCTGGCGTCGCACCACTGAGCCTGAAAGACGAGCCAATGCCTGGTTTCCTCAAGAAGAAGCGCACCTGGATCGGCCTGGTCCTGATCATCGTGCTGGTCGGCGGCTTCATGTTCATGCAGTCGCAGGGCGCGGCCAAGAAGGCGGCGGATGACGAGGCCGCGGCCAATGCGCCGCCCAGCCCCTACGCCGCCGTGGCCAATGGCAAGGCGGACGTCGAGGGCGGCATCGTCCAGATCGCGGCCCGCCGCGGCGGCATCGTCAAGGCCGTCTATGTCCAGGAAGGCGACCGTGTCGTCTCCGGCCAGATCCTGGCCCGGCAGGAGGATGACGAGGCCCGTCTGGCTTACAGCCGCGCCAGCGCCGAGGTGGCCCAGGCCGAAAGCCAGTTGGCCCAGCTGCGCGTCGAGCTCTCGACCGCGCGGCGCGAGCTGGAGCGGCTGTCGGCCCTGGTGGACTCCAATTTCGTGGCCGCCCAACGTATCGACCAGGCCCGCGACGCCGTCGCCTCGGCCGAGGCCCGCATCCAGAGCCAGAATGCGGCCATCCAGACCGCCCGCGCCCGCCTGGCCGAGGCGGCCTACAATCTGGAACTGACGGTGATCCGCGCGCCGATGAGCGGCCGCATCGTGCGCCGCTACGCCAATCCCGGCGCCGGTGCCTCGACCCTGAACGTCTCGACCATGTTCGATCTGGAGCCCGACGCCCCCCGCATCGTCCGCGCCGAGATCGTCGAGGCCGACATTCCCGCCATCACCGTCGGCCAGCAGGTCGAGATCAGCCCCGAAGGCGACCCCTCCAAGGTCTATGTCGGCCGGGTCCTGCGCCGCGCCGCCGTGTTCGGTGCCCGCAAGCTGGCCTCCGATGATCCGTCCCAACGGTCGGACGAGCGTGTGGTCGAGGTGGTGGTGGCCTATGACGAGGCACCGCTGCTGATCGGCCAGCGCGTCCTGGTCAAGTTCATGAAGCCCGGCCAGACCGCCGGCGCTGCGCGCGCGACCGTCACGGGCGTCGGCCCCGACCGGGCCATGAAGGCGGCGGGCTGACGGCGCCGTCAGCGGCCGTCGAAATCCGGGGTCCGCTTCTCCAGCGCCGCCGCCACGCCCTCGGCGTGATCGTCGGTCAGGTGGGCGAGCGCCTGCATGGCGGCGGTCATCTCCAGCATCTGGTCGAAGGTGACGTCGCGCCCCTGACGCAGCAGGGTCTTCGCCATCCGCAGGGCGTGCGGCGCCTGGGCCGCGATCTGGCCGGCGACGTCCATCGCCTCGGCCATCAGGCGGTCGTGCGGCACGACGCGGTTGACCAGGCCCCAGCGTTCGGCCGTCTCCGCGTCGATCGAGCGGCCGGTGAACAGCATCTCTGCGGCGCGCGCATAGCCGACGTGGCGCGGCATCAGCCAGGCCCCGCCGTCGCCCGGCACGATGCCCAGCTTCAGGAAGGGAATGCCGAAGACGGCGCGGTCGCTGGCGATCTTCACGTCGCCCAGTCCGGCGACGTCGCAGCCCAGCCCCATGGCCGGGCCGTTGACTGCGGTGACCAGCGGAACCTCGAGCCCGTACAGCGACCGCACGATGCGGTGCACGACGCGGCGATAGCGGTCCCGGATCTCGGCGCCGGATCCGGCGAACAGGTCCCGACGGTCCTTCATCGCCTTCAGGTCCCCGCCGGCCGAGAAGGCGCGCCCGGATCCGGTCAGGACCACGCAGCGCACGCCCATGTCGGCATTGACCGCCCCGCAGGCCGCGGCGAAGGCCTCCCCGTCCTCGAGATCCGGCATGGCGTTCAGGCGGTCGGGGCGAGCCAGGGTCCAGACTTCAACCGCGCCCTCGCGTCGCCGCTCGATCAGTTCGCCCATGTCCTCGCCCCCGGAATAAAAACGCCCCGGCCTTTTCGGGGCCGGGGCGGGGTCACGCAAGCGTGGATTGGACCTCAGCGGCGTCCCGGCCTGAACAGGCCCTTCAGCGAGATCAGCGGCGTCCGCCGCGGCTGGGGATTGGGATCGACCAGCAGTCCGCCCCAGTAGGCGAACGAGGTCATGGCGTGTTGGAGGTTTCGGCGTTCTTCGTTCATTCTTGGCGTCTCCTTTCGCGCAAACGAGGAAAAGAGACGCGGCGTGCTCTCAGGGTTTCTCACCCTCTCAGTCGTTTCGCGTCACCGGATCATATGGGGACACATGGCCGTCGTTGTCCAGTTTTTTAGTCCGGTTTCGGATCAATTGTCGTGAAACCGTGTCCTGAAGGCGACGGCCCGCCGAAGGCGATCGCCACGCCCTGCGTGCAGGTTTGCGTCGTCGATACGGGCGCGGGCCTGTGTCTGGGCTGCAAGCGGACCCTGCCCGAGATCGCCCGCTGGTCCCGCCTGTCGGACGACGAGCGCGCCGCGATCATGGCCGAACTTCCGGCGCGCAAGACGCCGTTCTGACGTCAACCTTTCGTCAGCCCTGTCTCTTCACCGCGTTCTCATTCGCGTTCCCTAGAAGGGTGGGGTCCGCAGAAGCGGGCGCGTGAGAGAGGCCGGCATGCGACTGGGCGGTTCCAATCTGGCGGCGGCGGCGATGGCGATCGGGTCCGCCTTCACCGCGGCCTGGTGGCTGAACCAGCTGGAGGGTCCCTCTCCGGCCCACGCCGCCGTGCCCGTCGTGGTGCAGCAGGACTGGCCGCGCGACGCCGCGGGCGCGAGCGGGACTCAGATTCTGCGCGGTCCCGACGGCCACTGGTGGGCCGACGCCATGGTCGACGGCCGCGCCGTCCGACTGATGGTCGACACCGGGGCCACCGTGGTCGCCCTGACCCCCGACGATGCCCGGCGCCTCGGCCTGACGCTGAGCCCCGCGGATTTCTCCGAACAGATCACCACGGCCGCCGGCCCGGCGCGCGCTGCCCGCGTGCGTCTGGCCTCCCTGTCGGTCGGCACCGTCCGCGTCGCCGACGTGGACGCTGTCGTCGTCGAGCGTGGCCTGCCGCACTCGCTGCTCGGGATGAGCTGGCTCAGCCGGCTGTCCGGCTTCGAGGCCGCGGACGACGCGCTGACCCTGCGGCCCTAGACCGCCTTCACCACCACCGCCCCCGCCGCGATCAGCAGATAGATCGCGAACGCCCGCCGCAGAGTCCGCTTCGGCAGGCTGTGCGCCAGCTTTGCGCCCCAGGGCGCGATCAGGCCCGTCACCGTTCCCATGATCAGGGCCGCGGGCACGTTGACCCAGCCCAGCGACAGGGGAGGGCGACCCTCGGCGCTCCAGCCGAACACGACGAAGCCCAGTGTCGCCGCCGCGCCGATGGCCATGCCGAAGCCCGAGGCCGTCGCCACCGCCTGATGGATCGGCCGGCCGCACAGCGTCATCATCAGCCCGCCGAAGCTGCCGCCGCCGATGCCCATCAGGGCCGACAGTCCTCCGATGCCCGATCCCACGACGCGCCGGGCCCATCCGGTCGGCAGATCGGGGGCCAGACGGAACCCTTCGGGCGTCAAGGCCAGCTGCAGCGCCACCGCGCCCAGCCCCAGGCCGTAGACGATCGCCAGCCCTTCCATCGAGGTCAGCCCCGCCACCCCTGCGCCGATCAGGGCCCCGATCCCGACCCATGGCGTCCACGCCTTCAGCGCCGCCTCGTCCACCGCGCCATGGCTCCGGTGCGCCTTCAGGCTGCGCCAGCTGGTGATGACGATGCTCAGCAGGCTGGACCCCACCGCCACGTGCAGATTGCTCTCGCCGCCGACGCCCAGGATCTCGAAGGCCCAGAACAGCACCGGCACGATCACCGTCCCGCCGCCGACGCCGAACAGGCCGGCGATGACGCCGGCGAACACCCCCGCGCCAAGCAGGGCGGCGGTCAGGGTCAGGATTTCCGTCGCGCTCACGCCGCGCGCCGGGCCTCGGCCTCGCGCACCGCATCCAACGCCCGGTCCACGACTTCCAGCCCCGCGCCGGGGCGGATCGCCTCGACGGTCAGGATGCGGCGGAAGGCGCGGGCTCCGGGCCGGCCGTGCATCACGCCCAGCATGTGCCGCGTCATGGCCGCCAGTGGCACGCCCCCGGCCAGCCGCGCGGCCAGATAGGACTTGTGCGTCTCCACCGCCTCGAAGGCGTCGACGTCGGCCACGTCCTGACCGAAGATCTCGCGGTCCACCGATCCCAGCAGGGCCGGCTCGTGATAGGCGGCCCGGCCCAGCATGACGCCGTCCAGCGTCACCCCGTCGTCGCCCGGCGCCAGATGCTCCCGCACGGCCTCCAGCGACGGCACTCCCCCGTTCAGGCAGATCGTCAGACCCGGCCGCTCGGCCTTCAGCCGCCGCACCAGCCCATAGTCCAGCGGCGGCACGTCGCGGTTCTCCTTGGGTGAAAGCCCCTGCAGCCACGCCTTGCGGGCATGCACCGTGAAGCTGGTTACGCCTGCCTCGGCGCAGGCGTCGACCAGCCCGAACAGGGCGACCTCCGGCTCCTGGTCGTCCACCCCGATCCGGCATTTCACCGTGACCGGTACATCCACTGCCGCACCCATGGCGGCCATGCAGTCGGCGACCAGCGCCGGCTCGCGCATCAGGCACGCCCCGAACCGGCCCGACTGGACCCGGTCCGACGGGCAGCCGACGTTCAGATTGATCTCGTCATAGCCCATGTCCGCGCCGATCCGCGCGGCCGCGGCCAGCTTGTCAGGGTCGGACCCGCCCAGCTGCAGGGCCACCGGGTGCTCCATGGCATCGAAGCCCAGCAGCCACTCCCGGTCGGCATGCAGCACTGCTTCGGCCGTCACCATCTCGGTGTACAGCAGGGCGCGTTTCGTCAGCGCGCGGTGGAAGGCGCGGCAGTGCCGGTCGGTCCAGTCCATCATCGGCGCGACGGACAATCTGTGCGCGGGCGGCGTCATGACGGCGGCCTCCTACACCAAATCCAGCGCCCATGCGACGCGCCCCATTCCCGGCGCCGTCCCGCCCAAGTTGCAAATCCGTCGCAAGTCCGGCTAGGCTTGGGCAACTCCCGGCCAAGAGCCGGATCGGGAGCCGCGGAGCCTTCCGCCCGTCCCGGCGTTTTTCCGGGCCCCCTCCCCGAAGTCTTGAAGGAAAGTACGCATGCGCATCGCTCTTCTCGTCGCCGCTTCCGCCCTGGCCCTGTCGGCCGCCCCGGCCCTGGCCCAGGAAGCCACCGCCCCGGCCGATCCGACCGGTGCCTCCGCCCCGGCCACCGGTGAGTTCACCGACGCCGAGATCGAAGGCTTCGCCGCGGCCATGGCCAGGATCACCCCGATCGCCCAGTCGCTGGCCGGTGCCGCGCCGTCGGCGGAGCAGCAGGCCGAGATGGCCGCCGCGATCGAGGCCTCGGGCCTGACCATCGACCGCTTCAACGCCATCGGCACCGCAGCCCGCGCCGACCGCGTCACCGGCGCCCGCGTGCTGGTCGCCCAGGCACCGGCCGGCACGGTCGACGCCGGCGTGACCGACCAGGAAGTCGAGGCCTACGCCTCCGCCATGGCGAAGCTGACGCCGATCGCCCAGGCGCTGAACGGTGCCGCGCCGGACGAGGCCCAGCAGGCCGAGATGGCCGGCATCGTGTCCGGCTCGGGCCTGTCGCTGGAGCGCTTCAACGAGATCAGTGCCGCCGCCTCGGCCGAACCGCGCCTGCGCGCCCGCGTCGGCCTCGCCGACGCCCGCGCCGGCCGCTGATCCCACCACCCGACGACGCGAAGGGGCGGGCTCCGGCCCGCCCCTTTTTCGTGGGCGTCAGGCTTTCGCCTCGGCCTTTTCGACGTCGTCCTCGTTCAACAACTGGCCCTCGCGGCGTGGCGTGACGTAGGGTGCCGGCTGCGGGGTCGCCATGTTGCCGCGCATCATGTGGCGGCCGGCCGTCAGTCCTCCGGCCAGCTGCAGGGTCAGCCGCTCGCTGTCGCGCCAGCGGACCTCCTCGACGGTCTCGTCCGCCTGAACCGGATCGAAGCCGAGATTGACCAGCACCTCGTGGCCGAACGTCAGCGCGCTCTCGAAGGTCTCGCGGATCTGATAGTCGACGCCGGCCTGGATCAGCCGGATCGAGTGGCCGCGATCGAACGCCCGCACGAACAACCTGGTCAGCGGGAACTCCGACTTCACCAGTTCCACGATCCGGTCCGCTTGCTCCGGCTTGTCGACGCACACCAGCACGGCCTCGGCCTTGTCGACGCCCGAGGCCCGCAGCACGTCCAGCCGCGTCCCGTCGCCGTAGTAGACCTTGAAGCCGAAATTGCCGGCGACCTGGATCATCTCCACGTCGTTGTCGATGATCGACACGTCCACGTCGCGCGCCAGCAGCGACTGACAGACCACCTGGGCGAAACGGCCGAAGCCGACCACCAGCACGCGCTCGCGCAGGCCCTCGGCCTTCTCGACGCCCTCGGCCCCGTCGGGCGACAGGGTCTCGGCCGGCATGAACCGACCGACCACCATCGTCGTCAGCGGCGTCAGCACCATCGACAGGATGACGATGGCCGTCATCGCCGCGCCCACCCGGGCGTCGAACACCCCGGCCGTCAGGGCCGCGGCGTACAGGACGAAGGCGAACTCGCCGCCCTGGGCGAACAGCACCGCCCGCTCCACCGCCTCGCGCTCCGTCGAGCGGAACAGCCGGGCCACGGCGTAGATGGCGACGGCCTTCACCGCCATGAAGGCGATCACCCCGCCGAGGATGATCCGCCAGTCAGCCAACACCACGCCGACGTCCAGGCTCATGCCGACGCTGAGGAAGAACAGGCCCAGCAGGATCGCCCGGAACGGCTCCACGTCCGCCTCCAGCTGATGGCGGAAGGTCGATTCCGACAGCAGCACCCCGGCCAGGAAGGCGCCCATGGCCATCGACAGCCCGCCCTCGCCCATCAGCCAGGCCGCGCCCACCGCCACGAACAGGGCGGCAAAGGTCATCACCTCGCGCCCGCCATACTGCGCCAGGATGCGGAACACCGGGTTCATCAGATACTTCCCGGCCAGGAAGACGACCGCGATCGCCCCGACCGCCAGGGCGATGGTGCGCCACAGCGGCGGGCTTTCGGCGCTGGCCGTGCCCAGCACGCTGCCCATCACCGCCACCACGGCCAGCAACGGCACGATGGCCAGATCCTCCAGCAACAGGATCGACACCGACCTCTGCCCCAGCGGCGTGCCCAGCTCGCCGCGCTCGTCCAGCATCTGCATGATCACCGCGGTCGAGCTCAGCACGAAGCCCATGGCCGCCACGAAGGCGACGGCGACCGAGAGGCCCGCCGCCATGCCGGTGAAGGTCAGAAGCAGACCGGCCAACCCCACCTGCGCCGCGCCCAGACCGAAGATGTCCTTGCGCAGGCTCCACAGCCGCGCGGGCCGCATCTCCAGGCCTATGATGAACAGGAACATCACCACGCCCAGCTCGGCGACGTGCAGGATGGCCTCCGGCTCGCGCACCAGACCGATGCCCCAGGGCCCGACCAGCAGGCCGGCGGCCAGATAGCCCAGCACGGATCCCAGCCCCAGACGCCGGAACAGCGGCACGGCCACGACCGCCGTCGCCAGCAGCGCCACCGCATGCCCCAGTTCCAGCCCGCCGCCCGCTTCCGCCATCATCGATCCCCTGCCTGACGCCTTCTGACGTAGTCGCTGACGCGCCCCAGCGCCACAGTTCCGCCCCCATCGACCGACGATCCTGCGACGTCAGCAGGGAGAGGCAACCATGACCCGCAGAGTCGTCGCCGTCGTCATGGGCCTGTCGCTGGTGACGTCCCTGTCCAGTCCGCCGCCCGCCGTGGCCCAGCTCCAGGATGGTGACGGAGAGGCCACCCCGGCCGCCTGTGCCCCGTTCGGCTTTACGGTACGGGGCCGCGAAGACGAAGAGATCGTCGTCGTGGGAACGCGCCACGCCGTGCCTCCGCCGGTCACCCTGCCGATCTCGCCGACGAAGAAGGAGGACCGTGTCGAGTACGCGCCGACGCCGTTGATCTCCGTCCAACGCGAGCAATTGCTGGAGACCGGTCCGAGCACGACGGTCGACTATCTGGCCACCGTGCCTGCAATGTCGAACTCCGTGGTCCCGCCCGGGGCACCGCCCCCGCCGCCGGTGGTTCGGCCGCCCGGCCCGCCGGTCCAAGGCGAGGCCGAGCGTTACCCCGACGCCACGCCCAATCCCGTGCGCCGCACCGCCGACGAGCGCGTCTCGACCTTCTCCATCGACGTGGACACCGCCGCCTACGCCAACGTGCGTCGCTTCGTGCGCGACGGCACGACCCCGCCGCGCGATGCCGTGCGGGTCGAGGAGATGGTCAACTATTTCACCTACGACCTGCCGCGCCCGGACTCGGCGGCCGAGCCGTTCGCCGTCTCGACATCCCTGGTCGCCTCGCCCTGGGCCGAGGGGCGGCAGGTGCTGCACGTCGCCCTGACCGGATACGAGCTGCCCGCCGCCCAGCGTCGGCCGCTGAATCTGACCTTCCTGGTCGACGTCTCCGGCTCCATGTCCAGCCCGGACAAACTGGGTCTGGCGCAGCGATCCATGAATCTGATCATCGACCGGATGCGGCCGGGCGACACCATCGCGGTGACGACCTATGCATCCGGCGCGCGCGTTCTGCTGGCGCCGACACCGGGGACCGAGAAGCTGAAACTGCGCTGCGCCGTCGCCTCCCTGTCGTCGGGGGGTTCGACCGCCGGCGCCGCGGGCATGGTCAACGCCTATCAGCAGGCCGAGGCCGCCTTCGGCCGCGACAAGGTCAACCGCATCCTCATGTTCACCGACGGCGACTTCAACGTCGGCGTCACCGAGGACAAGTCGCTTGAGGACTACGTCGCCGGCAAGCGCCAGACGGGCATCTATCTGTCCGTGTACGGATTCGGACGCGGCAACTATCAGGACGCCCGCATGCAGGCGATCAGCCAGGCCGGCAACGGCACGGCCGCCTATGTCGACGACCTGAACGAGGCGCGCCGTCTGTTCGGGCCGATGTTCGACCGGGGGGCCTTTCCCATCGCCGACGACGTCAAGATCCAGGTCGAGTTCAACCCTGCCCGCGTCGCCGAGTGGCGCCTGATCGGCTACGAGACCCGTCTGCTCAACGAGGCCGACTTCTCCAACGACCGCATCGACGCGGGCGAGGTCGGGTCCGGCGCGACGGTGGTCGCCCTGTATGAGATCACGCCCGTCGGCGGCCCGTCATGGATGCCCGACCGCCGTTATGACGCGGCGGCCCCCGCCGGCGATCCGTCGGGCGAGTGGGCCTTCGTCCAGGTGCGCTACAAGCTGCCGGGGCAGCCGAACTCCATCCTGATGCAGCATCCGGTGACGACGGTCGACGGATCGCCGGGCACGGAGGTGCGCTGGGCCCTTGCGGTCGCAGGCGCGGCCCAGCTGCTGCGCGCCGATCCCTGGCTGGCCCCCGACTTCGGCTGGGACCGGGTCGTCGATCTGGCCCAGAACGCGCGCGGCGACGACCCGTGGGGCGAGCGCGCCCAGTTCGTGCAGATCGCCCGCGCCGCCGAGGGACTGCCCCCACGCCGCACACCGTAGTAGGCGGGGAGGGTGGAGACCCTCAGCCTCAAGACCGCCCGCCGCATCGCCCTGGCCGCCCAGGGTTTTGGCCGCGCGCGCGCCGCGACGCCCGACCGGCGGCAAGTGCGCGATCTGGTGCGACGTCTGGGCGTGGTGCAGATGGACAGCGTCAACGTCCTGACGCGCACCCACTACCTGCCCAAGTTCGCCCGCCTCGGTGACTATCCGCGCGAGGCGCTGGAGGCCGAGGCTTGGGGGCCGCGGCGCTCGCTGTTCGAATACTGGGGGCATGAGGCGTCGCTGCTGCCGCTGGAGACCCAGCCCCTGCTGCGCTGGCGCATGGACCGCGCGCGCGACGGTGCCATGTGGACCGGCCTGGCCCGCTTCGGCCGCGAGCGCAGGGATTACATCGACGGCGTGCTGGCCGAGATCGAACGGCGCGGGCCGGTCACCGGCGGCGATTTCGCGACAGGCCCGCGCGGCGCGCCGGGCTGGTGGGAATGGTCGGACGGCAAGCGCGCGCTGGAATGGCTGTTCTGGGCCGGACTGATCACGACGAAGACCCGGCGCGGGTTCGAGCGCGTCTACGACCTCACCGAGCGGGCGCTTCCGGCCCGCATCCTCGACCTGCCGACGCCGACCGAGGCCGACGCCCAGCGCGAGCTGGTCCGCATCGCCGCGCGCACCATGGGCGTGGCGACCGGGGCCGACCTGCGCGACGTCTTCCGCCTGCCTCTGGCCGAGACCCGCGCGCGCGTCGCCGAACTGGTCGAGGCGGGCGAGCTGACGCCCGTCACCGTCGAGGGCTGGCGGCAGACGGCGTATCTGGCCCCCGACGCCCGCACTCCGCGCAAGGTGACCGGCGACGCCCTGCTGTCGCCCTTCGACAACCTGATCTGGACCCGCGACCGCACCGAGCGCCTGTTCGGCGTGCGCGTGCGGCTGGAGATCTACACCCCGGCCGACAGGCGCCTGCACGGCTACTACGTCCTGCCCTTCCTGCAGGACGAGGCGATCACCGCCCGCGTCGACCTGAAGTCCGACCGCAAGGCCGGGGCGCTGCTGGTGCAGGCGGCGTGGCGCGAACCCGACGCGACGCCCGACACGCCCGCCCGTCTGGCGGCGGAGCTGGCGCGCATGGCCGGCTGGCTGGGACTGGAGCGGGTGGAGGTGGTCGGGAAGGGGGATCTGGCCGAGGCGCTGGCGGGGGGATCAATCGGCTGAGAGAGGACATTCCAAATGTCGGCTGAGGGTGGGGAGCGGACGCTCCTCAGACGGGCTTCCATCTGTAAAGCAGGATGCCCATCACCAAGAAAAGTGCTCCTCCGCCTCCAATCAGCACGAAAGTCAGTAACGTGTTGGCTGGCGTGGATAAGTCCCCCGTGTTCCGGTCGTGCACCGGCATTCCATAGACGTAGTGAGCGACGGCCATTGCGCCCGTGAACACTACGATTAACCCGCCCACGATCATCCAGTCGCGCGCAATGCGTCGGCGTAGCTTCGGTTCAGCGGCAAGCGCATCTCGCAACTGCCTTGGGGTGTGTGGGGGCAGGCGCATGGCGTTGAGACTGTATGGGCGATGAAATGCCTGCAAGGGGTCGGCAGCGGACCGTCGCCTGAAGGTGGAAAGCGGACACGGAGCGTGCATCAATAGGCCATGCCGAAAGCCACTCGAAATCGAAGCAGCATTCCCTCTGCGGGTAGCCTCTCTAGCTTAACGACCGCATAGCTTGAGGCCGAGGCGGCTCGGGTCGCTATGCGCCTGACCACGCCGCTGTCCCCCATAGTTCTGAAGCTGATGCTCAAGAAGCGTCACGCCATCGACAAAGAGCGTGAGCGGCGGGGAGCGTAACGTCTGCAATGGGTCGGGAGCGGACCATGGCTCAGCGGTGGGAAGCGGACGGGCACATAGGGATGAGAGCCGACCGCTCGCGTTCACAGCCTCGGGCCGAGCCACACGTCCACGGGAAACGCCTCTCCGTCGAGAAGCAGTTTTCCGCCCTTCTCGGTGAAGTCTTCGAGAATGCTTCTCGCTGCCCGCAGTGTCAGCGAGAGGGCCTGCACCGAGTCTTCGCCAGCGACCTCTTGGGGCTTGGTCAGGAGCGGATGCAGCGTCAGGGTGCACGCCCAAGTCTGATGCCTTTCGCTGATCGAGGGCGCACCGATGGCGAGTTCGATCACGAACGTGTCTCCGCCCGCTCCAACGGCATCTAGCGACAGGCTCGCGATGTTTTGCGGGGGCGACACCGGGGCAGACTGAGGCTTGGCCTCCATGTCCGCAATGGGTCGGGAGCGGTCATTCAGACCTCATCCGGAAGCTGACGCAACGCGCCGCTTCACACCTCGAACTTCACCCCCTGCGCCAGCGGCAGGTCGCGGCTGAAGTTCACGGTCTGGGTCTGGCGGCGCATATAGGCCTTCCAGGCGTCCGAGCCGCTCTCGCGCCCGCCGCCGGTGTCCTTCTCGCCGCCGAAGGCCCCGCCGATCTCGGCGCCGGAGGGGCCGATGTTGACGTTGGCGATGCCGCAGTCGCTGCCCCAGGCCGACAGGAAGGCCTCCGCCTCGCGCACGCTGTCGGTGAAGACGCAGCTGCTCAGTCCTTGCGGCACGGCATTCTGCGTTTCCACGGCCTGCGCGAAATCGGTCCACGTCAGGACGTACAGGATGGGCGCGAAGGTCTCGTGCGCGACCACCGCCGTCTGCGCCGGCATGCGCACGATGGCGGGGCGGACATAGGCTCCATCGCGGCCCACGCGCGTTCCGCCCACGATCACCTGCCCGCCCTCGCTCACCGCCTGCGCCAGCGCCGCGTCGAAGGCGTTGGCCGCATCGGCGTCGATCAGCGGCCCCACCAGCGTGCCCGCTTCGCGCGGGTCGCCGACGGGCAGGGTCTCATAGGCCGCCGCCAGCCGCCCGATCAGCGCCTCGGCCACGTCCTCATGGACCAGCAACCGCCGCAGGGTGGTGCATCGCTGGCCGCAGGTGCCGACGGCCGAAAAGGCGACGGCGCGCACCGCCATGTCCAGGTCGGCCGAGGGCGTCACGATCATGGCGTTGTTGCCGCCCAGCTCCAGCAGGCTGCGCCCCAGCCGCGCCGCGACCGTCTGCGCCACCGCCCGGCCCATGCGGGTCGATCCGGTCGCGGACACCAGCGGGATGCGCGCGTCGGCGCTCAGCGTCTCGCCCGCCTCGCGCCCGCCGATCACCACCTGCGACAGCCCCTCGGGCGCGTCGGCGCCGAACCGGGCCAGCGCGCGGTCAAACACGGCCTGCGTCGCCAATGCCGTCAGCGGCGTCTTCTCCGACGGCTTCCAGATCACCGGGTCGCCGCACACCAGCGCCAGCGCCGCGTTCCACGCCCACACTGCCACCGGGAAGTTGAACGCCGAGATGACCAGCACCGGTCCCAGCGGCTGCCACGTCTCGCGCATGTGGTGGCCGGGCCGCTCGCTGGGCATCGTCAGACCGTACAGCTGCCGCGACAGGCCCACGGCGAAGTCGCAGACGTCGATCATCTCCTGCACCTCGCCCAGGCCCTCGGAGGTGATCTTGCCGGCCTCCAGGGTGACCAGCATGGCCAGATCGTCCTTGGCCGCGCGCAGTTCCTCGCCGAACAGCCGCACCAGCTCGCCCCGGCGCGGGGCGGGCACGCGACGCCAGACGGCGAAAGCCGCCGCCGAACGGGCAACGATCCCGTCCAGATCGCCGGTCCGGGCCAGCGTCGGCCCCGTCGAGCCGTCGACCGGCGAGCGCGGGGTCAGGCCGCCCTCGGTCCCGGCGGCCGAAACGCCCAGCCCCTCCAGAATTGCCCACGCCTGTTCGATCGCCGTCATGGCCGCACTCCCGTTCGCGGCCCGCATAGCTTCCGGGGCGGTCCGGCGGAACCCCCGGGCGCGCATCGGGTTCTGTGGTCACCCCCTGAAAGCTTGAGAGGACGAGACCATGAAGGTGCGCGACGTGATGAGCCGGGACGTCCAGGTGGCCCGCCCCAACGACACCCTGCGCGAGGTCGCGGCCCGGATGAAGGCGGGCGACTTCGGCTTCATGCCCGTGGCCGACGGCGACAAGCTGCTGGGCACGGTGACCGACCGCGACATCGTCGTGCGCGGTCTGGCCGAGGGCGTCGGACCCGACTCCACGGTCGACGGCTGCATGACGCGCGACGTCAAATGCGCCCACGAGGCCGACGACCTGAAGACGGTGCTGGACGCCATGGGCGGCTCGCAGATCCGCCGCCTGCCGGTGCTGGACAAGGACGAGCGGCTGGTCGGCGTCGTCTCGCTGGGCGATCTGTCCACCCGCGTGAAGGAGAAGTACGCCGGCGAGGCGCTGGAGGAAATCTCGCGTTAACCGGACGGGCACACGCCACGTTCACCCGCGGGCGCCATCCTCGCCGGTCGAAGGATCGGAGCTGTCGATGGCGCGCGCGCAATTCCAGAAGGGCCAGAAGGTCTGGGTCGAGTGCGTCGGCGCATGGGCCCAGATTGAGAAGGTCCAGCCCGTCTGGGCCAAGGGCTTCGAGGAACCCGTACGGGTGACCTACGACGTCGGCCTGGGCCGCGAGTTCCTCGCCCACGAACTCCTGACGCCTGTCGAGGACGCCGCGGGCCGCGACGGCGAGAACTGGCGCCTGCTGCGGGCCCGCAACAAGTGGCAGACGGCCGAGGACTGCCCGCATCATCCCTATCCGGGCAGCTATCCGGTTGTCGTCACCGATCCCACCGACTGGGGCGGCTGGCGCGTGCCCGGGGCCGAATACGACCGCGATCCCGAACGCATCGAGCGGCAGGCCCGTCTGATCGCCGCCACGCCGGCGCTGGAGGCCCTGGCCCGCGAACTTCTCGAGGCCGTGGCGGAGGCACCCGACGACGCGCCGCCGGCCATGCTCAACCTCGCGCGTCGGGCCCGCGACGTCCTGCGCGGCGTCGACGAGATCCTGACCGCGCCCGAAGTTTCCGCGTCGTCCCGCGCCGCCTGAGGCCTGTCGGCCACAGGCGAGGGTCGACAGGAATCCGCGACGCAGCCTAGATTCGCCCCAACGGGCAATTCGGTCTGGAAGGGACGCATTTGCGGGGCCGGGACCGGCGCATCACGGGCGAGGGGAGGCGCGCGACGGACCGTCTTCGCGGACCGCCGTCGTGGGCGCGCATCCTCGTCCTCCTGACCGCCGTTTGTCTGGGCCTGTACGCCCTCTGGGTCACCCGCGCGCACGGCATTTCCCTGAACCCCGGCGACCTGACGCGCGACGGCTGGATCCTGATGATTCCGGCCGCCGTCGGCGTGATGATGATCGGTCTGGTGCTGGCCCTGAATGCCCGGCAGGGCGCGATCCGCCGGGAATGGGCCGAGACCGAGCAACGCTTCCGCATCGCGGTCGAGGGCGCCCGTTGCGGGATCTGGGAATGGGACCTGCACACCGATCAGGTTGACCTCTCGGACTATATGGCGGCGCTGCTCGGCCTTCAGGGGGGCGTCCATTCGGCCGAAGCGATCCTGTCCCGGGTGCATCCCGATTTCCGCGAACCGCTGCGCCACGCGCTCCGTCAGGCCCAGACCTTCGGGGCCTTCGAGGCGACCTTTCCCGTCCCCGACGCCCAGGGCCGGCCGCGCTGGATCGACGCGCGCGGGCAGGCCCAGGGCCAGCGCGACGACGCCGGCTTCACCCAGATCATGGGCATGGCCCTGGACATCACCGAGGAGCGCCGCGCCAAGGCCCAGGCCCAGGCTGCCGAGGGCCGTCTGCGCGACGGCATCGAGAGCGTCACCGACGCCTTCGTCCTGTTCGACCGTCACGGACGCCTGATCCTGTGGAACCGGGCGTTCGAGGACGCCTTCGGCTTCGAGCCCGGCTCGGTGAAGCGCGGCGCTGCAAAGGACGAGCTCAACCGCATCGCGGCCCTTGCGGTAAAGTCGGACCAGCCGGCCACCGGCGGCCGCGCCGGCGCGCGCGAGCTGGAGCTTCACGACGGTCGCTGGCTGCAGGTGACCGAGCGGTTCACCGGCGACGGCGGGACCGTCGTCACCGCCGCCGACGTCACGGCCATCAAGCGGCAGGAGGAGGAGCGGCGCAAATCCACCGAGAACCTCCGCGTCATGGTCACCCAGCTGGAGGCCAGTCAGGAGAAGCTGGCGCTGCTGGCGCGCAAGTACGAAGTCGCCATGACGCGGGCGGAGGCGGCCAACCAGGCCAAGTCCGAGTTCCTGGCCAACATGAGCCACGAGCTCCGCACGCCGCTGAACGCCATCAACGGCTTCTCGGAGATCATGTCGGCCGAGATGTTCGGCCCCCTGGGCGACGCCCGCTACAAGGGCTACGCCGCCGACATCCTGAAGTCCGGCCAGCACCTGCTCAGCCTGATCAACGACATCCTCGACATGGCCAAGATCGAGGCCGGCAAGATGACGCTGCACTACGAGACGGTGTCGATGAAGGAGCTCTGCGACGACGCCCTGCGCCTGATGCGCGGCAAGATCCAGGAGGCCGGCCTGACCGCCACGCTCGACGCCCCGGACCTGCCCGACGTGGACGCCGACCATCGCGGCCTCAAGCAGGTGCTGCTGAACCTGATTTCGAACGCGGTGAAGTTCACACCGGAGGGCGGGTCCATCGTCGTGGCCCTGTCACAGCCGGATCAGCACCACGTCCGCGTGGCGGTGACGGACACCGGCATCGGCATCGCGGCCGAGGATCTGGCCCGCCTCGCCCGCCCCTTCGAACAGGTCGAGGGCCAGCATTCCAAGACCACTCAGGGCACGGGCCTGGGCCTGGCCCTGACCAAGGCCCTCGTCGAGATGCACGGCGGCGAGCTCGGCCTGCGAAGCGAACCGGGCCGGGGCACCACCGTCAGCTTCGTCATGCCGCTCCGCAAGCCGGCGAGCGCCACCGCCCCCGCGGCCATCGCCGCCCGGGCGGCCTGACGCCGCATTACCGCACCGTAACTTTCGCCGCCTTCCCGCCCTGATAGGGTCCGGCCGACCCCTGTTCAGGAGCCTTGGCATGATCCGCCCCCGTCCCCTCCGCGCCGTCCTGCTCGCCGCTTCGGCCCTGGCGCTGCTGACCGCCGTGCCCGGAGCCGTGCACGCCCAGGACGCCGCCATCGCGGTGCCGCCGCTTCAGTACACGCACCGCGAACTGCCCAACGGTCTGGACGTCTACGCCATGCCCGATCCGACGGCCGGCACCGTCACGGTCCAGGTCTGGTACGACGTCGGCGGCAAGGATGATCCGGAGGGCCGCTCCGGCTTCGCCCACCTGTTCGAGCACATTCTCAGCCGCAAGACGGTCAACATCCCCTACGGCCAGATCTCGACCTGGGTCGAGAACGCGGGCGGCAGCCGCAACGCCTCTACCGGCCAGGACTTCACCAACTACTACGAGACGGTCCCGCCCGAGTATCTGGAGACCATGCTGTGGACCCACGCCGAGCGCATGGCGCGTCCGGTGGTTGACCAGGCCGTGTTCGACGCCGAACGCTCGATCGTGAAGGAAGAACTGCGCCAGCGCGTCTACGCCCCGCCCTATGGCCGGCTGGGCGTGTTCGTGGTCGGCGACAACAGCTTCGACGAGAGCATCTATCGCCGCAGCGTGATCGGCTCGATCGAACAGCTGGACGCCGCCACCATCGACGACGCCCGCGCCTTCCACGAGGCCTACTATCGCCCGGCCACGGCGACCCTGATCGTCTCGGGCAATTTCGATCCCGCCCAGCTGGACCTCTGGGTCGACCAGTATTTCGGCGACATTCCGAACCCGGAGCGTCCGGTGCCGGTGTTCCAGCGGCCCGTCGAGACGCCCCGCACCCAGCCGCGCGACGTCGTCGCCTATGCGCCCAACGTGCCCTTGCCGGCCGTCGGCCGGATCTGGCCGGGCGTGCCGGCGACCCACCCCGACGCGGCGGCGCTGGACGTGCTGCAGGGCATCCTGTCGCGCGGCCAGAACAGCCGCCTGTATCAGCGGCTGGTATATACCGATCAGGTCGCGACCAGCGCCTCGTTCGGGGCCAACACGATGGAGGAGGACGGCGTCGTCTCCGGCACCGTCATCGTCGCCCAGGGCAAGTCGCTGGAGGCCGCCGAGGCATCATACGACGCGGTCATTGCCGACATCCGGACGAACCCCGTCACCGAGGCCGAGCTGGCCGAGGCCAAGACCGAGATCGTCGCCTCCGAGCTGCGCCAGCGGGAGACGGCGTCAGGCCGCGCCTTCATCCTTGGCCAGGCCCTGGTGTCCGAGGGCGACCCCGGCGCGCCCGATGCCCGGCTGGCCGCCGTCCAGGCCGTGACCGCCGCCGATGTCCTGCGCGTCGCCCGCACCTACCTGCGCGACGACGCCGTGGTCCGCGTCCGCTATCTGGACGAGTCGCAACGGCCCGAAGGCGTGCCCGAGGACAGCTGGCGCAACCCCGCGCCCGTGCCTACCTTCGTCTCCGTGCCCCCGGCGATCCTGCCGCCGAACGAGCTCCGTCCGGAAGGCCAGAGGATGGCGCCGCCCGCGCCGGGCGCCGCGCGCGTCGCCGCCGTTCCCGCGGTGTCGGAGCGCACCCTGCCCAACGGTCTGCGTGTCATCGTGGCGAAGTCGACCGACCTGCCGATCATGAATGCCCAGCTGATCATCGGCGGCGGCGCGGCGGGCGATCCCGAGGGCCGCATGGGCCTCGCCTCCGGCACGGCCGGTCTGGCGCGCGAGGGTGCGGGCGGCCGCACGGCACCCCAGATCGCCGCGGCGCTGGAATCGCTCGGCGCCTCGATCGGCGCGGGGGCGGGGCTGGATTCGACCTCGGTCAGCCTGTCGGCGCCCATCGCCTCGCTGGAGCGCGCCGGGCCGATCTTCGCGGACGTCGTCATGCGCCCCGACTTCCCCGCCGCGGAGCTGGAGCGTCAGCGGACGCGGGGGATCAACGGCCTGCGCGTCGCCCTGCGCGACCCCGCGACCCTGGCCGGGGTCGCCCTGGATCGTCTGGTCTACGGCGCCGCCCCCTACGGCGCGCCCTCGTCGGGCACGGCCGAGAGTCTGGCCGCCCTGACCCGCGACGACGTGGTGGCCCACCACGCCCGCTGGTGGCGGCCCGACAATGCGGCGCTGGTGATCACCGGCGGGATGGACCCGGAAGCCGCCTTCGCCTTCGCCGAGGCCACGTTCGGCGACTGGGCGCGCCCCGCCGGTGCCGCCCCGCAGATCGCCGACCGGGCCGGGGAGCCGACCCCGCCGCGCGTGCTGGTCATCGACATGCCGGGTGCCGGTCAGGCGGCGGTCGCCGTGGCCGTGCGCGGACCCGACCGCGACTCCGCCGACTGGGCCGCTGCCACCGTGGCCAACGCCGTGATCGGCGGCGGCAGCGGCGGTCGCCTGTTCAACGAGGTGCGGGCCAAGCGGGGCCTCAGCTACGGTGCCTATTCCGGACTGTCGGCCCGCGTCGACGGCTCGGTCCTGACCGCCACCACCCAGACCAAGAACGAGAGCGCGACCGAGGTCCTGGGTCTGGTGCTGGACGAGATCGACCGTCTGCGGACCGAACCCGTGGCCGATCAGGCCGTCACCGACCGCGAGAATTTCGTGCTGGGCGGCTTCTCCCGCTCGCTGGAGACCACGGGCGGCCTCGGCGGCTTCATCGGCTCGACCGTCGTTCTGGGCCTTCCGCTGTCGGAGATCGAGACCTGGCCGACCCGCCTGCGGGCGACCGATCCCGCCGCCGTCTCGGATGTCGCCGGCCGCTGGCTGGGCCGCGAACGCGCCTATGTGGTCGTGGTCGGCGACGCGTCGCAGTTCCTCGACTCGATGCGCGCGGCCTACCCCGATCTGGTGGTGATCAAGGCCGAGGACGTCGACCTGAACCGGGCCGACCTGGGCATCGAGTGATGCGGACAACGACCCTCGGATCCCTCGCCGCCGCGTTCGTCGTCTTCTCGGCGGGCCAAGGCTTCGCTCAAGCCATCGACGAACTCGAATTCTACCGCGCAGACTGGAACGCCGAGGTACCGGCTGTGATCGGGTTCACCGCCGAGACCGACGGCTCCAGGCGGGCGGTGGTCGTCGCGCGTTCCCGGGTCGATCGGCCGCTGGACGAGGGCGGAACCTTCCGCGGGATCGTGATGCGAGCGGAAGTCCGCTGCAGCGAACGGTCGTGGCGGATCGTCGACATGACTCGCTATGACGCGAACTACGCAGCCGTCAGCGGCATGAAAGATGCGGCTTGGGCGCCTCTCGTTCGCGAAACGCCGCTGCATGCTTCGATCGCGGATGTATGTGACGGCGGGCATCTGGTGCCTGCCGGGCTGCGATCGGATGACCCGGTCGAGGTGCAGCGGTGGCTGGACGGGCTCTGACACTTGGGTGCGCCGGCAGTGACGCCAGTCGGCGGCGTCAGCCCTCCCGGAACGCCTTCACCGCCTCGACCGCCTTGCGGACCTCGGCCTCGATCGCGGCCCAGTCGCCGGCTTTCACGGCCGCGTCGGTGATCAGCTTGGACCCCATGCCGGCCGCGACGATGCCGCTGCCGAACCATTTGGCGATGCTCGCGGCGTCCGGATCGACCCCGCCCGTCGGCATGATCTTGGTCCAGGGCATGGGCCCCTTCACGGCCTTGACGAAGTCCGGCCCGCCGACGCTGGCACCGGGGAACAGTTTGACGATCTCGCAGCCCAGCTCATGCGCGCGAATGATGTCGGTCACCGAGCCGCAGCCCGGGAAGTAAGCCGTCATGCGCCGGTTACAGGCCACCGCCACCTCCTCGACCAGCCCCGGGCTGACCACGAAGCGCGCGCCCCGGTTCAGGAATGTCGAGGCCGTTCCCGCGTCGATCACCGAGCCGATGCCCGGGATCACGTCAGGGTCGGTCCTCTGCAGTTCGCGCGCGATCTCTCCGAACAGGTCGACGGCGAAGTCGCCCCGGTTGGTGAACTCCACCACCGGCGCCCCGCCGCGCGCGCAGGCCCGGATCACGTTCAGGCAGACCTCCGGGTCCGCATGATAGAACACCGGGCACACGCCCTGCGCCTCCAGGCCGGTCAGCACGCTCAGACGGTCGTGGGGCATGTGTCTTTGATCCCGCTCATCCCGGCGAAAGCCGGGACCCAGTGCTTTCGGCGATCGGTGCGTCCGATCCACGAATATGCTTATCCCAGCTTGCCCGCTTCACGAAAGAACCGGCCCCCGGCTTTCGCCGCGATGAGCGGACACTTGGTGTTTCGCCATCTCCACCACCCGCCCCACCATCGCGCTCTCCGCATCCCGCAGCGGGTCCAGCACGGTGAAGTGGTCGGCGCCCTGAACCACCTCCACCCGCGTCTCCACGCCCCGCGCGCCCCACAGAGCCGCCATGTCGCGCGACTGGCGGATGAACTCGCCGCTCTCGTCGCCGCCGACCCAGCAGTCCAGCGTGGTGCCGCCCGGCGTCGACCCGTCCGGCGCCGGCCAGTGCATGACGCTGAGCGCGCGGGCCTCCATCACGTCCAGCCCCAGCGCGACGTTCAGCGACGTCGGGATCAGCGGTTCCAGGTCGAATACCCCGCTGATGGCCAGCGCGGCGGACGCCCGCCCTTCCGACAGCATGGCCGCCGCCATGTGGCCGCCGGCGGAGTGGCCGAACACCACGGGCCGTGCGCCCGTCCGCGCCCGCACCGCCTCCACCGCCGCGCGTGCCTGCGCCACGATCCGCCCCAGCCGCACCGCGGGCGCCAGGTCATAGGACGGGACGGCCACGCTCACGCCGCGCGCCACCAGCGCAGGCGCGATCCAGCTGAACCAGCTGCGGTCCAGCGCCTGCCAGTATCCGCCGTGCAAAAAGACCGCGACCGGCGCGCCTTCCTCCGCCGGGAACAGGTCCATCACCTCGCGCGCGCCGCGCCCATAGCGCACCTCGACCGGCGGACGCGCCGCCCGCGCCGCCTCGCTGCCGGCCTTCCAGCGCGCCATCACCGCCGGATGGTCCGGCACGCGGGCGCGGTTGTTGTATTCGGCTTCGAGGTCCAGGGCGGGGGCTCCAAGGGGTAGGGCTTAGGGCTTAGGGCTTGGGGTGGGGATGATCCGCCGTCGACGACTGGCCCGCGATCAGACTAAGCCCTAAGACCTAAGCCCTAAGCCCTCACGCGGAGCGTGCCCCCATGATGACCGCCATCTTCGTCTTCATCAAATGCGAGCTGGGCCACGCCAACGACGTGGCGGCCGACATCGTCGACGAGGTCGAGCACGTGTCGGAGGTCTATTCCACGTCGGGCCAGTACGACCTGCTGGCCAAGTTCAACCTGCCGAAGGACATGGACATCGGCACCTTCGTGACCCGGTCGGTGCAGACGCGCCCGCACATCCGCGACACCTTCACCGTCATCACCTTCTCGCCCTTCCTGCCCAGCAAGGTCTGACCCTGCGGCACGGGCGCAACACCGGTCACGCTTTCGATCCGGGCCCGGAACGACGAGACTCGGCTCCGCATTGCTACGGTTGAAGGAGCCACCTGATGCCCGCCGACAAGCCCCGCCTCCACGTCGTGGGGGACGCCGAAATCTACGACCTGATGAGCACCCCGGTGACCACGGCGGACCGCGTCAAACGGCTGCAGATGGAAGCCCGCGCCCTGGCGCTGGAAGAAGTCGAGGAACTGGCCCGCACGCTCAAGACCGCGGCGGAGATCGCCGGTCGCATCGCGTCCGGCGGCGACGCCTATCCGGTCGGCGCCCGCGAACTGGCCTCGCGCCTGTCCTCGGACCTGCCGGCCAAGGCCGAGTCCATCCGCGCCATCGCCGCCAAGACGCTCTAGGCCGGTCGCGCCCGCCGCTCCCGATACGTCCGCAGCCGCCGCGCCAGCCGAAACACCAGCACCGCCAGGATCACCAGCAGAACCGGGATCAGGATCGGCGCGAGGAACGCCAGGATCACGGTGAAGAAGGCCAGCAGGTCTTCCAGCAGGCTCAGCACCGGATTGCCCAGCCCCGCCGTGGTCGCGGTCGAGGCCAGCCGCGCCCCGCCTTGCGCCGCGTTGAAGGCCAGCGCCGTCGGCGCGCCCACGATCACCCCGGCCACCGCCGCCGTGGTCGGGTCGACCGTGGCGAACAGGCCGCCCGCCGCCACCGCCGCCGCCACCGGCCGCGCCACCAGCCCCAGCGAATGCAGGGCGTGATCCACGCCGGGGATCTTGTCGCCGACGAACTCCACCACCGCCGCGATGCCCAGGGCGATGATGGCCGCATCTGACGTGACCCAGCTCCAGCTGTCGTTCAGCTGCAGGCCGAACAGGCCGAACCGCTCCGCCCCCGCCATCATCAGCAGCGGCAGAAAGGTGCGCAGCCCCGTCGCCGCCGCCAGACCGAGCCCCAGCAGGACGGGCAGAACCCACGTCACGCCCGCCTGACCCCACAGACCGGTCAGCGTCTCGCGCGCCGCCTCGATCGAAACTCCGTCCATGTCGGTCCTCCAGCCAGCGCCTGAACGCGCGCCGCTTCATCGCGATCCGGTTCGGGGCTATCCTACACCCATGCCCGCCGCCCCGCGCGTCCGCGTCGCCGACGTCTTCACGCCCGAGCAATGGGCGCCGTTCCAGTCGCGCGCCGGCTGGATGGGTCCGCTGCTGGTCGCCCACTGCTGGGGCGTGATCGCGCTGGCCGTCGTCGCGGGCGTCATTTGGCCCATCCTGATCCCTGTCTGCGTCATGGTGATCGGCACCCGGCAGCTGGGGCTGGCCATACTGATGCACGAGGCGGCGCATGGGGGCCTGTCGCCGAACCGGCGGCTGAACGACTTTCTGGGCCACTGGCTGTGCGCCGTGCCGGTGGGGGCGAGCCTGGACGCCTATCGGCCCTATCATCTGGCCCACCACAAATACGCCCAGCAGGCCGAGGACCCCGACCTCGTCCTGTCCGCGCCGTTCCCGGTCACGAGCGCCAGCCTGCGCCGAAAGATCGTGCGCGACCTGACCGGCCAGACCTTCTTCAAGCAACGGGTGCTGTTCGCGGCGAAGGCGTTCAGGATCTCACGAGACGCGGACGTGGCCGAAGGGGCCGTGGTGACGGGCAAGTCCGTCATGCCCTTCCTGCTGGTCAACGCGGCCCTGTTCGCCGTCATGGCGCTGGCCGGGGTCTGGTGGGCATGGTTCGCCCTGTGGCTGCTGCCGCTGGCGACCTGGTTCCCCATGGTCACGCGCCTGAGGAACATCGCCGAGCACGCCTGCGTCGAGGGCTCGGCCCACGACCCCTTCCGCGCCGCCCGCACCACCCGCGCCAGCTGGTGGGAGCGCGCCTTCATCGCCCCCTACTGGGTCAACTTCCACGCCGAGCACCACCTCTTCATGCACGTCCCCTGCTGGAAACTGCCGGCGCTCCATCGCGCGGTGCGGGGGACGGAGCCGGGGCGGCGGATGGAGGTCGCGCCGGGGTATCTGGGGGTGATGCGGGAGGCGACCCGCCGAAGAAGTTTGGAGTTCCAGCAGTGAGTCATGCCCGCCTCACTCTAGCGCTGGCGCTTGCAACCGCGCTGTCTTTTCCTTCGATCGCAGCAGCGCAGACGGACTGCTTTGATGCCGAAGTGAGCGCTCGGATTGTTCGTCAAACGCCGTCCGTGATGCCGACCGACGTGCCAGGCTGCGAAGGGTGCATCATCATGCGGTGGCCTTGGTTTGTGGAACTCGAAGTCCAGCGAGTACACAGCGGCGCGGTGGAGCGCGGGCTGCTGTCCGTTCTGACTGTACAGCATACTTACTATTCCAGAGGCGCTCCCCGGCGATGGCTCCTCAGGCGGAACACGATGGAGAGCTGGAACGTGGTTCACAGCGATCAAGGCGCGCCGTTGCCCCGCTGCGGTGCCGACAGCAAACCTGTTTCGCCCTACATTCGTCCCGCGGACGGCCAGACCCTCGACGATCTGCGCCGTGAAGGCGAAGAGCACTACGGGCCGGATCCGTACGCCTGATCTGATGGAGTGGCACCTTGCCACCTCCCCCCGCCCCCGCCAATGTCCGCCACGCCCGTTCCCGTGTCGGAGACTCGTCCATGTCCCTCACCCGCCGTCTCGTCGCCGCCGCGACCGCCTTGACCCTGATCGCCGCCCCCGCCGTGCAGGCGGGCGAGGGGATGTGGACCTTCGACAACTTCCCCATCGCGCGGGTCAACGCGACGCTGGGCACGAACATCGACCAGGCATGGCTGGACCGGGTGCGGCTCTCGTCGGTGAAGTTCGGCGGCTGTTCGGCGGGCGTGGTCTCGCCCGAGGGTCTGGTGATGACCAACAACCACTGCGTCGCGTCGTGCGTGGCGCAGCTGTCGACGCCCCAGGTCAACTACGCCGCCACCGGCTTCCTGCCCGCCTCGCGCGCCGAGGAAAAGCGCTGCCCCGGCGGCTCGGCCGAGATCCTGATCGACATCGCCGACGTGACCCAGCGGATGCAGGCGGCCGGTGCCGACCTGTCCGGTTCGGCCTTCGTCCGCGCCCGCGACGCCGAGGCCGCCGCCATCGAGGCCGAGGCCTGCGCCGGCAAGACTGACAGCCGCTGCCAGGTCGTGACCCTGTACCGGGGCGGCCAGTTCAAGCTGTACACCTACAAGCGCTATGCCGACGTGCGCCTGGCCTGGGCGCCCGAGGATCGCGCCGCGACCTTCGGCGGCGACCTGGACAACTTCAACTTCCCCCGCTTCGCCATCGATGCGGCCTTCATCCGCCTGTACGAGAACGGCCAACCGGCGGCGACGCCGATCCACTTCAAGTGGAATGCGTCGAAGCCCGTCGAGGGCCAGCCGATCTTCGTCACCGGCAGCCCCGGCGCGACCCAGCGCCTGCTGACCCAGGACCAGCTCTACACCGTCCGCGACGTCATCCTGCCGATGGATCAGTTGATCACGTCCGAGCTGCGCGGCCGCATGATCCGCTATGGCGAGGAAAGCCCCCAGCGCGCCTTCGAGGTGATGGATCCGCTGGTCGGGCTGGAGAACACCTACAAGCGCGGCATCGGCCGCATGCGCGCCCTGATCGACGTCGACTTCATGGCCAAGCGCGCCGCCGACGAGGCCGACTTCAAGGCCCGCGTGGCCGCCAACCCGGCGCTGGCCGCCGACGTCGGCGACCCTTGGGGCGAGCTGGCGGCCATCCAGCCGATCCAGCGCGCGCTCTATCCCTCGTACGCGATGCTGGAGGCACGCGCGGGCGGCGGCTCGGTGCTGTTCGGCTATGCCTGGACCCTGGTCCGCGCGGCGCAGGAGCGGGCCAAACCCTCGGGCGAGCGCCTTCCGGAATACGTCGACGGCCGCCTCGGCGCCGCCCAGGGCCGCATCACCGCCGAACGCCCGATCTATGCCGGGCTGGAAGAGATGCAGGTCAGCTGGTGGCTGTCCAAGACCCGCGAATGGCTGACCGTCGACGATCCCCGCGTCCGCGGCCTGCTGGGCAAGGAGAGCCCGGAGGGTCTGGCCGCCCGCGTCATCGGCGGCACCAAACTGGCCGACCCGGCCGTGCGCCGCGCCCTGTGGGACGGCGGGCTGGAAGCCATCGAGGCCTCGGACGACCCCCTGATCCAGTGGGTCCTGTCGATCCAGGATGAGAGCCGCGCCGCCCGCGCCGAGTGGGAGGAACGCGTCGTCGGCCCGACCGACCGCGCCTCGGAAACCTTGGCCCGCGCCCGTTTCGGTGCCTATGGCGACAGCGTCTATCCGGACGCGACCGGCACCCTGCGTCTGACGTATGGCCGGGTCGAAGGCTGGACCTATCAGGGCCAGACCGTGCCGGCCTTCACCACCTTCGCCGGCCTGTGGGATCGCATGACCGGTGCCGCGCCCTTCGACGTCGCGCCCAGGCTGCTGGCCGCGCGCGACCGCATCCCGGCCGACACCGTGCTGAACATGGCGGTGTCCACCGACACCATTGGCGGCTCGTCGGGATCGCCGGCGGTCAATGCGGCGGGCGAGATCGTGGGGGCCAATTTCGACTCCACCATCCTGACCCAGCGCAACGCCTACGGCTACGATCCGAACGTCAACCGCTCGGTCATCGTGACGACGGGCGCGGTGACCGTGGCGCTCCGCGACGTCTACGGGATGGACCACCTGCTGGAAGAGCTGGGGGTCTGAAGGAAGGGGCTTAGGGCTTAGGGCTTCGCAGAAGCCGCATCGTCCCTAAGCCCTAAGCCCTACTCACTACGCCCTAGATCGCGCTCATCTTCTGCCGCGCCTTCTCGAAATACTGCCAGCCGGTCCACACCGTGATCACCGCGGCCGCCCAGATCAGGATGTCGGCGAACAGCTGGAAGTGGGGCAGGTAGTCGAACTCCAGCCCGAAGCCGTCCCAGTTGCGCGCGAACAGCTGGGCACCCAGCGCCACCAGCTGCAGCGTGGTCTTCCACTTGGCCAGCAGGGTGACCGGCAGTTTGACCTTGCCCGCCACCGTCTCACGCAGGGCCGACACGGCGAACTCCCGGAACAGGATCAGGCCGCACGGAATGGCGATCTGCGGCACCGACCCGCTGGTCAGCACGCCCAGGATGGCCCCCGTGACGAGAACCTTGTCCGCGATCGGGTCCAGGATGGCCCCCCACCGCGTGGTCGCGTGCCACCGTCGCGCCAGATAGCCGTCGATCCAGTCCGTCGACGCCGCCACCACGAAGATGATGAAGGCCGTGCGGTACAGGGCGAACTGGTCCTCCGGGCTCAGATAGCTGGACAGATAGGGGATGCCGCCCGTCGCCCCGGCCAGGATCAGGAACATCACCACCCCCGCCGCCAGCCTGAGGCCGGTCAGGATGTTGGGGATGGGGTTGGCGTGCGGATGCGGGGCGGTGGTCATGGCGTCCTCGGGCTGTTGGCCTGAGATGCCACGCTTTCTCTGATCAGGCGAGCGGCTGGAACGGCCCGGCCCCGGTCAGACGGCGCAGCAGCCCGTCGGCGATGCCGAAATGCAGACCGACCAGTTCCAGTTCACCGGCCGCCTCCCTTTCCGCGATCCACGGGAAGGTACGCAGGTTGTCCAGCGACAGACGGACGACGGCCTCCTCGCTGGCCTGCTCGACCTGATCGGGCTCCACCGCCTCGGCCACGCGGCGCACGGTCGGCTCGCCCTGGGCGATCCACGGCGCCAGGAAGTCGCGGCAGTTGGCCGGGGCCCCGCCGCGCATGGCGGCGACGCCGCCGCAGTGGGCGTGGCCCATGACCACGATGCGGCGCACCTTCAGCACCTTCACCCCGAACTCCAGCGCCGCCGACACACCGTGCAGGTCGCCGTCCGGCGCATAGGGCGGGGCCAGGTTGGCCACGTTGCGCACGGTGAACAGCTGGCCCGGCGCGGCGTCGAAGATCAGCGCCGGATCGGCGCGGCTGTCCGAGCAGGCGATCACCAGGGTGTGCGGCGTCTGCCCCTCGGCCGCCAGCGCCTCATACTCGGCCTTCGCCTCGGCCCAGTGGCCTTCGCGGAAGCGGCGGTATCCGGAGAACAGGAGGTCGGCAGCGTCGGTCATGGCGCGGTTCTAGTGCGCGCCTACGCCTTGCGGAAGAAGGCGTGGATGCGTTCCGCCAGCGCGCGGTTGATGCCGTCGACTTTCTCGAGGTCTGCCACCGACGCCCGGCCCACGCCCTTGGCCGAGCCGAAGGCGTGCAGCAGGGCCTTCTTGCGCCCCGGCCCGACCCCCTCGATCTCGTCCAGCGGGTTCTTCTTGATGTCCATCGACCGCCGCTTGGCGTGGGCCCCGTTGGCGAACCGGTGCGCCTCGTCGCGCAGCCGCTGGATGTAGTACAGCGCCGGCGACTTCAGCGGCAGCATGAAGGGGGCCTTGCCGGGGATGATGAACTTTTCCAGCCCTGCGTCGCGGTCCGGCCCCTTGGCGACGCCGACGGCCAGGATGTCCTCCAGCCCCAGCTCGTCCAGCACCGACCGCACCGCCGACAGCTGTCCCAGCCCGCCGTCGATCAGCAGCAGGTCCGGCCGCTCGGGCGCCTCGCCCTCGTCCTCTTCCTTCACCAGCCGGCTGAACCGGCGCCGCATGACCTCGCGCATCATGCCGAAGTCGTCGCCGGGGCTCAGCTCCTCGCCGCGGATGTTGAACTTGCGGTACTGGTTCTTGCGGAACCCCTCGGGCCCAGCCACCACCATGCCGCCGACGGGGTTCGAGCCCTGGATGTGGGCGTTGTCGTAAATCTCGATCCGCTCCGGCCGCCCCTCCAGACCGAAGGCCTCGACCACCTCATCCAGGATCTTCCCCTGCGCCGAGTTCTCGGCCAGCCGCCGCCCCAGCGCCTCGCGCGCATTGGTCAGGGCGTGGTCCACCAGCGCCCGCCGGTCGCCGCGCATCGGTCGTTCGATCGAGACGACCCGCCGCCCGTCGACCTGTTTGGCCATCATCGAGAAGGCCTCTTCCAGAAGCTCCTTCTCGAAGGGCACGATGTTGGACAGGATCTCGCGCGGGACCGGCTTGTCCTCATAGAACTGGCCCAGGAACGCCCCCAGGATGTCGGCGTCGGTGTCGCTCTTGTCCACGCGCGGGAAATAGGCCCTCCCGCCCCAGTTCTGGCCGCCGCGATAGAAGAACACCTGCACGCAGGCCTGCCCCGCGTCGGCATGCAGGGCGAAGACGTCCGCCTCGGCCACGCCCTCTGCCGAGACCGAATTCTCCATGCTGATCGCCGACAGCGCCCGGATGCGGTCGCGCACGCGTGCGGCAGTCTCGAAGTCCATGTCGTCGCTGGCGGCCTGCATCTCCTGCGACAGCCGCCCGATCACCGCCCGCGACTTGCCGCGCAGGAACGCCTCGGCCTCGTCCACCAGCTGCCCGTAATCCTCCAGCCCGATCAGCCCCGTGCACGGGGCCGAGCAGCGCTTGATCTGGTGCAGCATGCAGGGCCGCGTCCGGCTCTCGTAGACGCTGTCCGAGCACGACCGCAGCAGGAAGGCCTTCTGCAGCGTGGTCAGGGTGCGATTGACCGCCCAGGTCGAGGCGAACGGCCCGAAATAGTCGCCCTTGATGGTGTGCGCCCCGCGATGCTTGCGCACCTGCGGGGCCCGGTGGTCGCGCCGGATCATCAGCTCGGCGAAGGACTTGTCGTCCCTCAGCACCACGTTGAACCGCGGCTTAAGCTTCTTGATGAAGTTGGATTCCAGCAGCAGCGCCTCGGTCTCGGTCGCCGTCACCACCAGCTCCATCGACCGGGTCAGGCTGACCATGTGGGCGATGCGCTGGGTGTGGAATCGCCCTTGCGCGTACTGCACGATGCGCTTCTTCAGCGACCGCGCCTTGCCGACGTACAGGCACGCCCCGTCCTCGCCGTACATGCGGTACACGCCCGGCCTGTCCGGCGCCCGCCGCGCCTCGTCACGGATCAGCTCGGCGGCCTTCAGATCGGTCTCGGGGGCCGGAATCGCCTCGGTCATCGCCGGGCAATATAGGCCGACCTCACCCCCGCCGCACCAGCAGCATGCCGCCGATCACCATGGCAGTGCCGCCCAGACGTGCGAGGCTGATCGGCTGGCGCGGGACGCCCATCAGGCCGAAGTGGTCGATCAGCAGGCCCAGCACCAGCTGGCCCGCCACCACCGCCGCCAGCGACGTGGCCACACCCAGCTTCGGCGTCGCCCACGCCAGGACGAAGACGAACAGGGCGCCGTACAGGCCGCCGATCCAGGCCCAGGCCGGGACGGCGCGGACCGCCTGACCCTCGGGCCGGTGCTGCATGGCGACGGCCAGGACCAACAGGGTGATCGTCCCCACGGCGAACGACACCAGCGCCGCGTTCAACGGCGTCCCCAGCCCCTGCGCCAGCCGGGCGTTGGTCGGCCCCTGGATCGCCGCGGCGGCTCCGGCGGCGAAGACGGCGAACATGGCGAAGAGATTGGCGTTCATGCGGTCGATCCTTAGGGCACCGACTTGAACGCGCGAAGCCGCCCCGGTATGCCCGCCCCAGCTTTCGGAGATTTCCCCATGCTCGCTCTCGGCGTCATCCTCGGCTTCGTCGCCGTCCTGGCCGCGGTCAACCTGTTCGAGTTCGGCCGGGTTGACTGAGCCCGCCCGCGGAGCCGCCCTCGTCACGGGCGCGGCCCGCCGCATCGGGCGCGAGATCGCCCTCCACGCCGCCCGCGCCGGCTGGGACGTCGCGATCCATCACGGCTCCTCGCCCGACGAGGCCGAAGCGGTGGCGGCCGAGGTCCGGGCGCTGGGCCGGCACGCCGCCGTGCTGCAGGCCGATCTGACGGATGTGGAGGCGACCCATGGCCTGATCGGCCGCGCCGCCGACGCGCTGGGCCCCCTGACCCTGCTGGTCAACAACGCCTCGGTGTTTCAGGAGGATCGGCTGGAGACGATTACGGGCCGGACCTGGGCGACCCATATGGACGTCAACCTGCGCGCGCCGGTGCTGCTGGCCCAGGCCTTCGCCGCCCGCGCCCCGGCCGGATCGTCGATCGTCAACCTGCTGGACCAGCGGGTGCTCAAGCCCGACCCCCGTTTCTTCTCCTACGCCCTGTCGCGGGCCGGTCTGCACTGGGCCACCACGACCATGGCCCAGGCCCTGGCCCCGGCCGTCCGCGTCAACGCCGTGGCCCCCGGCCCGACGCTGAAGTCGATCCACCAGACCGACGCCGACTTTCAGGCCGAATGGTCGAACGTGCCGCTGGAACGCGCCGTGACGCCACAGGCCGTCGCCGGGGCGGTGATCTGGCTGGCCACCGCCGACCGCGTCACCGGCCAGACGATCGCCGTCGATTCCGGCCAGCATCTGGCCTGGCGCACCCCCGACGTGCAGGACTGATCGCATGACGCCCCCGGTTTTCCGTCGCGACGGCCTGACCGTCTTCGTCCGCGGCCTGTCTCTGGCCGCCGAGATCGGCGTCCATGCGCACGAGCGGGGCATTACCCAGCCGCTGGACGTCGACGTCACCCTCGACCTGACCCCCGGCCCGGTCGAGCGGCTGGAGGACACGCTGAACTACGAGACGGTCCGCGCCGCCGCCCACGACCTGATCGCTCAGGGCCACATGGAGCTGATCGAGACCTTCGCCGAACGGCTGGCCGCCGCCTGTCTGGCCGATCCGCGTGTCCGGTCCGTCGCCGTGCGGGTGGAAAAGCCCGGCGCCCTGCGCGGCGCCCAGGCGGCGGGGTGCGAGATCCGGCTTTCGCGGGCCGACTGACGCGCCGTTGCACCGGCGTCCGCGGCCCGGCACAATCGGCGTACTGCAAGGGATGACCATGTCCGACACCGGCGACCGCCAGCCTCCGAAGGATCCGACGCCCGGTCACGACCCGGACGATCTGGTCGGCTTCGCCTCGCCCGGCTCGCTCGCCGGTCGGCCGCGCGCGCCCGAACCCGAGCCCGAACCCGAGGCGGTCGTGGAGCCGACTCCCGAGCCGGCACCTGCGACGGTCGCGGAGCCCGTCGACGCCCGCGCCGCCTTCGAGCCGGTGACCCCGCCTCCGCCGTCCGAACCCGCCTTCGGCCGCCGCGACCGCGAGCCCGTGCCCGAGGCGCCCATGGGCCTCTACGCCATCTACGCGCTGATCCTGTTCGCCGTGCCGACGCTCGGCGTGTCCGCCGTGGTCGGCCTGCTGGCCATCCTGTTCGGCGACGCCCCGACCGAAGAGCCGTTCAACAGCCACCACCTCTACCAGCGCCGTACGCTCTGGACCGCGGCCATCGCCGCCGTGGTGGGCATCATCCTGATTGTGGTGAACCTGGGCGTCTTCGTCCTGTTCGTGCTGGTCGGCTGGCTGGTGATCCGCGGTGCTTGGGGCGTCTTCCTCCTGACCCGCGGCCGCCCTGTGCCGAACCCGCGCGGCTGGTGGGTCGGTTGACGCCTCTGCGCGACTGAAAGTCCGTAGACGGATCTACGGCTCCAGCTCGATGTCCCAGTAGAGGTAGTCCAGCCAGCTCTGGTGCAGGTAGTTGGGCGGGAACCGGCGTCCCGCGTCCTGCAGCTGCCACGCGTTCGGACGGTGCGGCAGGCGCCGGATCGGCATGCCCGCCTGGGCCGGAGTCCGCCCGCCCTTCCTCAGATTGCAGGGTCCGCAGGCGGCGACGATGTTCTCCCACGTCGTCCGCCCGCCGCGGCTGCGCGGGATGACGTGGTCGAAGGTCAGCTCCGTCGTGTGGCCGCAGTACTGGCAGCGGAAGTCGTCGCGCAGGAAGACGTTGAACCGCGTGAAGGCGGGAGCCCGGTCCTGATCGACGTAGCTCTTCAGCGAGATCACGCTGGGCAGCCGCATCTCCATCGACGGGCTGTGCACCACCTTGTCGTAGACCGAGACCACGTCGACGCGGTCCTGCCAGACGGCCTTGACCACCTCCTGCCAGGGCCAGATCGACAGCGGATAGTAGGAGAGCGGCCGGAAATCGGCGTTCAGGACCAGGGCTGGCCAACCGGACGGCGGTCGCTCGGAGACCCTCACCTCGGGGCTCCCGTCAGACTTCGGACGTGCAGGACGACGTGACTGAAGACGCTTCTCCTCCGACGCCTTCAGCCTACGCCTGATTCGACGACGCCGTCATGACGTTCAGCCGCGCGAGGGAAACGCCGGCAGGCTCCAGCCCCACTTCAGCGCGCCGGCTCTCAGGGCGAACCCCAGACCTGCGCCCAGGATCGCCGCGGGCCAGTCGCCCAGCCCCAGAGCCCTGCTTGCGACATAGGCCGCCGCCGCCAGGATGGCCGCCGACACCGTGATCTCGCGCCGCAGCAGGATCGACGGCTGCCCGGCCAACAGGTCGCGCACCACGCCGCCGAAACAGGCCGTCAGCGCGCCCATGACCACGCAGATCAGCGCCGGCACGCCCCACGCCTCGGCCTTGGCCGCGCCCAGCACGCCATAGGCCGCTAGCCCGACCGCATCCAGCCATAGCAGGGCCCGGAACCGCCACTCGCGCGCGCCGATCAGCCATACGGCGACCGCGCCGGCGATGCAGACCGCGACGTAGCGCCAGTCCTGCACCCAGAACACCGGGGCCCCGATCAGCAGATCCCGCAGCGTCCCTCCGCCCACGCCCGTGATGGCGGCGAAGAAGGCGGCCGTGACCAGATCCTGTTTCAGCCGCGCGGCCGCCAGCGCGCCGGTCGCGGCGAACACCGCCACCCCGGCGAAGTCCAGCACCGCCAGCAGGCGCTCCGGCGCGACGATCTCGGGCGTCAGGACAGCCGTGCTCATATCGTGGCGTCTCCCCGTTTGACCTGCCCGTACCACGCCCACAGCAGATGCGCCGCCACCGCGCGATGCGGCCGCCAGGCCTCGGCCCGGGCATAGGCGGCCTTCTCCCTCGGCCGGGTCTCCAGCCCGTCTGCCCACTTCATCGCTTCCTGCAGGGCGATGTCCCCGCCGGGAAAGACGTCCAGCCGCCCTTCGCAGAACATCAGGAAGGTCTCGGCGGTCCACAGGCCCACGCCCTTGATCGCCGTCAGCCTTTGCACCGCGTCGGTGTCGGACAGCCGCTCCAGATGGTCGAAGTCGATTCGGCCGTCCACGTGCGCCCGCGCGATCTCGTGGGCATAGGTCGCTTTCTGGATCGACAGACCCATGCCGCGCAGGGCCGCGATCTCGTGAGCCATGACCCGGTCCGGGGTCAGTTCGCCGCCCAGTCCCTCGACCACCCGCTTCCAGATCGCCGCGGCGGAGGCCAGCGACACCTGCTGCTCCACGATCATGCGCAACAGGCCCTCGAACCCGCCCGTCCGGGTGCGCCATTCGAACGGCGGCACGGAAGCATCGGCCCGCGCCAGCGCCGGATCGCGCGCCACCAGGGCGGCGCGCGCGGCGGTCAGGTCGGTGGGGGTGGGGGCGGTGGCCACTTCTGGACGATCCCGGGTCTGCGGACTAGCGTCTGCCGCATGCGCAGTCTGGACGATCTTCTGGCCCCGATCACCCCCGAGGCCTTCCATCGCGACTTCGACGACCGGAAACCGCTGCACGTCCCCGCCGACCCGGGTGCGTCGAAGCGGTCGCTGCTGGGGTGGGACGACTTCAACGCCCTGCTGGACCAGTCGGCGGTCTGGACGGCCACGACCCTGAAGATGGTGCACGACAACCGGCCGATCCCGCCGGAACAGTACTGCGTCCTGGCCAATACCCAGTCCGGCGTGGTCATGCGGCCGTCGCCGGCCAAGGTCCAGGCGCTCATGGCCGCCGGTGCCAGCGTCATCCTCGGCGATGTCGAAAGCCTCACGCCCGGGCTGCGGGCCCTGTCCGCCGACCTGTCGCGCCGCTTCGCGGCCCAGGTCGGGGTCAACCTTTACTGCTCCTTCGGCGGGGTCCAGGCCTTCGGCAGCCATTACGACCTGCACCACGTCTTCGCCGTCCAGGTCGAGGGCGAAAAGACCTGGCGGCTCTACTCGAACCGCGAGGCCGACCCGGTCGACATGCCTGACGATTCGGACGGCCGCGCCCGCGAACGGCTGCACGCCGCGCGCGGCCAGCTGGTGCAGGAAGTCCGGATGAAGCCCGGCGACGTCCTGTATCTGCCGCGTGGCCAGTTCCATGATGCCCTCGCGACCGAGGGGGCGTCGTTGCACGCCACCTTCTCCGTTACGCCGCTGTACGGCCGTATCCTGTTCCGGCTGCTGGAATCGGCCGCCCTGCAGGATCCCGCCTTTCGCCGCTGGCTGCGTCCGGCGGGCGAAGGCGGCGGAGTGCCGCTGAAGGCCCAGCTCGCCGACCTCGGGGCCCGGCTCGCCGCGCTGGCCGCCAGCCCCGCCTTCGCCGACGAGATCGCCATGAGCCAGACCCGGCTCACCCCCCGCGCGCCCGCCTATGGCCTGCCGACGCGGACCGCCCTGACCTTCCTCGCGCCGACCGGGCTGGCGGCGCCCCCGGTCTCCGGGCCCGCCGCCGTGGCCATGGACTGGGCCCTCGGCCAGCCGCGCATCGCCCTCGAGGATATGATCGCCCAGTTCGACTTCGTACCCGAGGCCGACCTGCGCGCTGCCGTCGACCGCCTGATCGCGGCCGGCGCTCTGCGTCGCGTCTGACGGTGGCCGACTTCGTCACCCGTTTCGCCCCGTCGCCGACCGGTCGGCTGCACCGCGGCCACGCCCTGTCGGCGCTGACGGCCTGGGCCGCGGCGCGCGCGGCGGGCGGCCGGTTCCTGCTGCGGATCGAGGACATCGATCCGACCCGCTGCCGGCCGGCGTTCGAGGCGGCAATCCTGGAAGACCTGACGTGGCTCGGCCTCGACCGGGACGGCCCGATTCGCCGCCAGTCGGACCACCTGGCCGAGTACGCCGCTGTGGTCGACGTGCTGGACCGGCGCGGCCTGATGTATCGCTGCTTCCGGACACGGAAGGAAATCCTCGACGCCATCGGCGACGCGCCCCACGGACCCGTCGAGGCAGCCCGTCCGGGGCCTCACGGGCCGGAGGAGGAGGCCGTCCTGCTGGCCGAGGGCCGCCCCTTCGCCTGGCGGCTGTCACTGGACCGGGCGCGCGAGGCCCTGGGCGACCGGGCCTGGTCGCAGCTGGCGTGGACGGAGGAGGGGGCCGGCCCCGACGGCCAGCGCGGTCTGATCCCCGCCCGGCCCGAGACCGCGGGTGACGTGGTGCTGGCGCGCAAGGACGCCGGCACGGCCTACCATCTGGCGGTCACCCACGACGACGCGCTGCAGGGCGTTACCCAGGTGATCCGCGGCCACGACCTTTTCGAGGCGGCGCACATCCAGGTCCTGATTCAGGCGCTGATGGGCTGGCCCACGCCGCGGTATCGCCACCACCCCCTGCTGCTCGACGCCTCCGGCCGCCGCCTCGCCAAGCGCGACAAGGCGGAGACGCTGCAGTCCCTGCGCGAGCGCGGTGTGCCGGCAGCACAGGTGCGGGCGGAGCTGGGGTTCGCCTAGGCGCACTCCCGGACGCAGGCCCTGGCCAGCACCTCGGCCGAGTCGATCAGGGGCACGCTCACGTCAGCCTGCGCCATGACCAGCGGAATCTCCGTGCATCCGGCGATCAGCGCCTCGGCTCCCTGATCGATCAGCCCCCGCGCCAGCGCCGTCATCTCCGCGCGTCGTTCCGGGCCCACATCGCCCGCCTTGATGGCGAAGACCGTGTCCAGAAAGGCCCGACGGCCGCCGACCGCCGGCACGACCGGCGTCAGCCCACGGCGGTCCAGCTCGGCCACGTACAGGTCGGTCCCGCCCGGCGTGGCCAGCACCCCGACCCTCGTCGCCCCACGTCCGGCCGCCTCCGCCGCCGTCAGCTCGATCATGTCCAGAAAGGGCACGCCGGCGGCGCGGATGGCGTCGGCGTGGGCGTGGGCCGTATTGCACGGCATGGCCAGCACCTCCGCCCCCATGTCCCGCAGTCGCCGCGCCATGGCACCCAGTTCCTCCTTCGCGCCCGGCGGGTCGCGGTGCCGGTTCGGGACCTGGGGGTTCATGTCCATCAGTATCCGGACATGATCCTCGTCTTCCCGCGCCGGGGTCAGCTCCAGGACCCGCTGCAGGAAGGCCACCGTCGCGGCGGGCCCCATGCCGCCCAGCACGCCAAGTTTCCTCATCCGTCGCCCTCGTCGTCCCATCCGTCCGGCAGGCCGTCCACGACCAGTCGGCCCCCGGTATAGCGCACGTCCTCGGTCACTTCGCGCACGGCGAAGTCTGGCATGGGCCAGCGCGCCATCGACCCGGCGTCCGGAAACTCCGCCTCCGCCATGACCAGACCGGCCAGAGGGCCCTCAAACACGTCGACGGACACGTCGGCACCGTCGATCTTGCCGAGGTAGTGGCGCGTCTTCTCCAGCACCTTTCCGGGCAGGGCCGAAAGCAGCCGGTATTCCTCCTGCGACAGGTAGATGGACGTCAGCAGCCGCACCGCCGGATCCACGTCCGCCTTGCGTCCCAGCCTCAGCATCGGTGCCCCGCCGTCGGCGGGCACGGCTTGTCTCAGTCGCAATCGGGTTCCCGTGACGTACAGGTCGCGAAAGGTCTCGACCCGCACCACGCGCGCTGTCGGCACGGTCCGGCACAGCCAGCGGCGCTCCCGCTCGACCCAGGCGTATTTCGACTTCGGCCAGCCCAGAGCCGCCGCCCGGGCGGGATCGATCTCCGACACCTCGTCGTCCTCCGTGCTTCGCCCGTCTTGTCGCTCCGAAGCCGTCGATATACAAAACGCCTACGTATCGTATCACGCTCTGGAGGCCGCATGGGCATCGTCAACATCGAGGACGCGCTGCACGAACAGCTGCGCCGTGCCGCCCGCGCCTCGTGCCGCTCGATCAATGGCCAGGCCGCCTTCTGGATCAGGATCGGCATGCTGGGCGAGCTGAACCCCGGCCTGACCTTTCAGGAACTGGTGGCCCGCGAACTGACCGCCGCCGGCGTCGCTGCCCCTGCGCCCGACGGCGTGGCGGCATGATCAAGTCGCCGGACGAGGTCGAGATGATGGCGGCGTCCGGCCGCCTGCTCGCGTCGGTCTTCGCCCATGTCGACGCCATGCCGCTGCAGGGCATGACCACCCTGGCGATCAACGACGCGGTCGAGGCCTTCATCGTCGACCACCTGCGGGCCCGCCCCGCCTCAAAGGGGCAGTACGGCTACGGCTTCGTGCTCAACAGCTCGATCAATGCGGTGGTCTGCCACGGCGTCCCCTCGGCGGACGAGACGCTGACGTCCGGCGACATCGTCAATCTGGACATCACGCTGGAAAAGGACGGCTGGATCACGGACTCCAGCAAGACGTATCTGGTCGGCGACGTCTCCGCGGCCGCCCGCCGTCTCGTCCGCACCACCTGTGAGGCGATGTGGAAGGGCATCCGTACGGTGCGGCCCGGGGCGCGCCTGGGCGACGTGGGTCATGCCATCGAGCGCCATGCGAAGCAGAACGGCTATACGGTCGTGCGCGACTACTGCGGCCACGGTATCGGCCGCGAGATGCACGAGGCGCCTCAGGTCCTGCATTTCGGCAAGCCCGGCACCGGGCTGAGGCTGCAGGAGGGCATGACCTTCACCATCGAGCCCATGCTCAATCAGGGCCGCGCCGGCACCCGCACGCTCGACGACGGCTGGACCGTGGTCACCGAGGACGGAAAGCTCTCCGCCCAGGCCGAGCATACCGTGGCGGTGACGAAGACGGGCGTCCGCGTCCTGACCCTGCGGGACGAGGAACGCAGCCGCTGACAGCTGCGGCGGCTCAGTCGCCCCGCGCCCCCTCGACCGGGCTCGTCATCAACTCCGACAGCAGGCCCATGGCGTCGGCCAAGGCCTCGCGCCGTTCCGCCGGCAGGGCGGCCCAGCGGCTCAGGGCATCGTCCCGCAACAGGCCCGGCGCGGTTCTCAGCGCCTCGCGCCCTTCGTCGGTCAGGCGCGCGTGGACGATCCGCCGGTCGGTCGTCGAGCGATAGCGCACGATCATCCCGCGTGCCTCCAGCCGGTCCAGCACGGCCACGACGGTGGGCGGCGACATCGACGCGTCGCGCGAGATGGCGCTGGTGCTGACTTCACCCAGCCCGCGGATCGACTGGAGCACCAGCAGCTGCGGCAGGGTCAGGCCCGTCAGCCGCGCGATCTCCCGCGATCGCACATCGACCGCCTGGGCGATGCGGCGTACCGCGCGGACCAGCGGGTCCGTCGCCTCCGGAGCGGGCGCGGGCTGCCCAACGTTGGTCATGGGGTTGAACTCTTTCGTGTGCTAACCATTTGTACGCGCTGCTTCCACAATTCAAGGAGGGCCCATGTGCGGTCTGAGCGGCGAGATCAATTTCGACGGACGGCCGGCCGACGCGGGCGCCGTCCAGCGGATGACCGACGCGCTCTCGCCGCGGGGACCCGATGGCTCGGGCATCGTCATGCGCGGCCCCGTCGGGCTGGGGCATCGGCGGCTCAAGATCATCGATCTCTCCGAAAAGGCCCAGCAGCCGATGGTCGACGCCGACCTCGGCATCACCCTCGCCTTCAACGGCTGCATCTACAACTATCCCGAACTGCGTGAGGAGCTGCAGGGCCTCGGCTTCCGCTTCTTCTCGCACGGCGACACCGAAGTCATCATCAAGGCCTGGAAGGCCTGGGGCGAGGGCTGCGTCGACCGCTTCAAGGGGATGTTCGCCTTCGTCCTGCACGAGCGCGACAGCGGCCGGACCGTGGTCGCCCGCGACCGCTTCGGCATCAAGCCGCTGTATCTGGCCGAAAGCGGCAAGCGCCTGCGCTTCGCCTCGACCCTGCCCGCCCTGCTCGCGGCGGGCGACGTGGACAAGACGATCGATCCGGTCGGCCTGCACCACTACATGATCTTCCACGCCGTGGTCCCGCCGCCGCACACCATCCTGAAGGGCGTGAAGAAGTTTCCCCCGGCCACCATCCGCGTGATCGAGGCGGACGGCACGGCCAGGGACCGGCTCTACTGGCAGCCCGACATGACCCGCCACGCCGAGGATGCGTCGCTGAGCGCCGAGGACTGGCGCGACCGGGTGCTGGACAGTCTGCGCGAGGCGGTGAAGCGCCGCATGGTGGCCGACGTGCCGGTCGGCGTGCTTCTGTCGGGCGGCGTCGACTCCAGCCTGATCGTCGGCCTGCTGGCCGAGCTGGGTCAGCAGGACCTGATGACCTTCTCCGTCGGCTTCGAGGAGGCCAATGGCGAGAAGGGCGACGAGTTCGTCTGGTCCGACCTGATCGCGAAACACTACGGCACGAAGCACCACCAGATCTTCGTGCCGCACCAGCGGCTGATGGAGGCCCTGCCCGGCACCGTCGGCGCGATGTCCGAGCCGATGGTCAGCTACGACAACGTCGGCTTCTACCTGCTCAGCCAGGAGGTCTCGAAACACATCAAGGTGGTCCAGTCGGGCCAGGGGGCGGACGAGATCTTCGCCGGCTACCACTGGTACCCGCCCATGCTCGACGCGGCGAACCCCGTCGACGCCTACGCCGCCGCCTTCTTCGACCGCAGCCACGCGAAGCTGAAGACCCAGCTGAACGGCGCGTACATGGCCGACACCGACGTCAGCCGCGCCCTGGTCGAGGCCCATTTCGCCCGCCCGGGGGCGCAGACGCCGGTCGACAAGGCCCTGCGGTTGGACAGCCAGGTCATGCTGGTCGACGACCCGGTCAAGCGGGTCGACAACATGACCATGGCCTGGGGGCTGGAGGCGCGCGTGCCCTTCCTCGACCACGAGCTTGTCGAACTGGCCGGCCGCATCCCGCCCGAGCACAAGTTGGCGCAAGGCGGCAAGGGCGTGCTGAAGGAGGCCGCGCGACTGGTCATCCCGTCCGAGGTCATCGACCGCAAGAAGGGCTATTTCCCCGTGCCCGCCCTGAAACACATCCAGGGCCCCTACCTCGACCTGACCCGCGAGGTCCTGACCAACCGGGCGGCGCGCGATCGCGGCCTGTTCGATCCAAAATATCTGGACGCCCTGTTCTCGGACCCGACGGCGCACATCACGCCCCTGCGCGGCTCCGAGCTGTGGCAGGTCGCAGTCCTCGAGATGTGGATGCAGCAGCATGGCGTCTGACGCCCGCCCCGTCCGCCCCAAGGCCCACCGCCTGAAGCGTCTCCGCCACGAGGGACTCAAGCCGCCGGTCCAGACCGGGGAGGGGCCGATGCCCAACGCTGTGCTCGACTGCGGCTGGGGCCGGCTGCTGTTCGCCCAAACCTTCGAGACGGCCGAACCGCTGGTCGAGGCCCTGCGCGCCGAGGGTCCGGACCGGCGCGACATCGCCTTCTACGTCCGCAACCCGCACGTACTTCTGGCCAACGCCCCGCAGGAACTGTTCCTCGACCCGTCGCACACCTATCGACTGGACCTGTCGACCTATCGCTCCAGCCGGCGGCAGCCGCGCGGCTTCACCGTGCGCCGCCTGATTTCGGAAGCCGACGCCCAGGCGGTCAACGACATCTATGCCAGGCGCAAGATGGTGCCGGTCCCGCCCGAATTCTTCCGGTCGCCGCGCGATGATCGCGCCATCACCTATTTCGTGGCCGAGGACACCAGCACCGGCGCGGTCGTCGGCACCGTCACCGGGGTCAATCACGCGCGCGCGTTCGAGGACCCGGAATGCGGATCGTCGCTGTGGTGCCTGGCGGTCGATCCGCAGGCGACCTTGCCGGGGATCGGCGAGGCCCTGGTCCGGCGGCTGGCCGAACACTTCAAGACCCACGGCCTGGCCCACATGGACCTGTCGGTCATGCACGACAACGACCAGGCCATCGCCCTTTACGAGAAGCTGGGATTCCGCCGCGTCCACTTCTTCGGGGTGAAGCGCAAGAACCCGATCAACGAGGCCCTTTTCGTGGGCCCCAGCGACGACCAGGATCTCAATCCGTATGCCCGCATCATCGTCGACGAGGCGCGCCGGCGGGGCATCCACACCGAGATCATCGACGCCGCGGGCGGCCTGTTCCGCCTGTCCTGGGGCGGCCGTTCCGTGCGCTGTCGCGAGAGCCTGTCGGAGCTGACCTCGGCCGTGGCGCTGAGCATCTGCGACGACAAGCGTATGACCCGCCGCATCGTCGAGGCCGCCGGCGTGCGCGTGCCCGAACGGATCGACACCGACGACCCGGCCGCCATCGCCGCCGCCCTGAAGACCCACGGCAGTCTCGTGGTCAAACCCGCCCGCGGCGAGCAGGGGCAGGGGGTGGCGGTCGGGCTGTCACGGCCCGAAGAGGTCGAGGCGGCCGTAGCGCGCGCCCGCCGGCTCTGCCCCGAGGTCCTGATCGAGGAACAGGTGCGGGGCGAGGACCTGCGTCTGGTCGTGATCGACTACAAGGTCGTGGCCTGCGCCCTGCGCCGCCCGCCCCGGGTAATCGGCGACGGCCGCTCCACCCTGCGTGCCCTGATCGAACACCAGAGCCGGCGCCGGGCCGCGGCCACCGGCGGCGAATCCACCATCCCGATCGACGATGAGACCGAACGCACCCTGGCCGAGACGGGGCTCGGCCTCGACGACGTCGCGGCGGAGGGCGTCGAGGTGATGGTTCGCAAGGCGGCCAACCTGCACCTCGGCGGCACGATCCACGACGTCACCGAAGAGGTCCATCCGGCCCTGATCCGCGCCGCGGTCAGCGCCGCGCGCGCCATCGACATCCCGGTTACCGGCATCGACCTGATGGTCACCTCCCCACGCGAGCCGGACTATGCCTTCATCGAGGCGAACGAACGCCCTGGCCTCGCCAACCACGAGCCCCAGCCCACGGCGGAGCGGTTCATCGACCTGCTCTTCCCCCTGTCGGCCCCCGCCTCGGCGCGGACGGCCGCGCGCCCGCACGTCTGAAGGAGGCCCCGTGTCCCGACCCCACGTCGACCTCGACTATCTCAAGGCCCGTCTGTCCGAACTGCTGAACACGCCCAGCCCGACCGGCTACACCGACGAGGCAGTCCGCCTGCTGTGCCGCGAGCTGGACCGTCTGGGGCTGGAGTATGAGATGACGCGGCGCGGCGCGATCCGCGCCCGCGTACCCGGCCGCGCGCCGCGCCCGGCGCGCGCGATCGTCGCCCACGTCGACACCCTCGGGGCCCAGGTCAAGGCGGTGAAGGACGGCGGCCGCCTCGAACTGGTCCCGATCGGCCACTGGTCGTCGCGCTTCGCCGAAGGGGCCCGCGCCACGGTCTTCTCCGAGGGCGGGGCGTACCGGGGTACCATCCTGCCGCTCAAGGCCTCGGGCCATACCTTCAACGAGGAGGTCGACAGTCAGCCGGTCAGCTGGCGCCAGGTCGAGCTGCGCATCGACGCAGTCACCCGCTCCCGCGAGGACACCTTGGCCCTCGGCGTCGACGTCGGCGACATCGTCGCCATCGACCCCCAGCCCGAGTTCATGGACACCGGCTTCATCGTCTCGCGCCATCTCGACGACAAGGCCGGCGTGGCCGCCCTGCTGGCGGCGCTGGAATGTCTGGTGCGCGAGGGCCGCACGCCCGCCGTCGACACCTGGTTCCTCTTCACCATCGCCGAGGAGGTCGGCCTCGGTGCGTCATCGGTGCTGGTCCCCGACGTTGCCGCCATGGTCACGGTCGACAACGGCACGACGGCACCCGGCCAGAACTCCTCGGAGTTCGGCGTCACCCTCGCCATGGCCGACCAGACCGGCCCGTTCGACTGGCACCTGTCGCGCAAACTGGTCCAGCTGGCCCGCGACCATGACGTGCCGCACCAGAAGGACGTGTTCCGCTACTACCGCTCGGACTCGGCCTCGGCCCTGGAGTCCGGTGCCGACATCCGCACCGCCCTCGTTACCTTCGGCATCGATGCCAGCCACGGCTATGAGCGTATCCACGAAAGCGCCCTGTCCGACGTCGCGCGCCTGCTGGTCCTCTATGCCGAAAGCGAGGTCGAGATCACCCGCGACGCCAACCCCATGAGCGGCCTCAAGGGCTTCACCCACCAGCCCCTGGACGACGCCGCGGGGTGAGGGAGCGGGGGGATCAGATCCGCCCCTCCAGCACGCTCTGATACCCGAACAGCCCCTGCGCGCCGCCGGTGTGCAGGAAGACGACGGTCTCGCCCCGGAACTCCTCCGCCCGGGCGATCAGCCCCTTCATCGCCTTGGCCGAATAGACCGGGTCCAGCACGATCGCGTCGGTCCGCGCAGCCAGCATCAGGGCGTCGATCACGCCCTGGTCGACCAGCCCATAGCCCTCGCCGACATAGTCGCAGTCGGCGACCACCATGTCCTCCGTCACCGCATCCGGCCTGCCCAGCAGTGCGGCGGTCTCGCGCGCCAGTTTCAGGACCATGGCCTCCTGCCGGGCCTTGGGCGCGCGCACGCCGAAGCCCAGCACCGGCACGTCGGCCCCCATCACCGCCAGCCCGGCCACCAGCCCGCCGTGCGTGCCCGCGCTGCCCGTCGCCGTGACGATCCGGTCTACGGCCAGGTCCAGCTCGTCGGCCTGCACCACGATCTCGCGCGCGCAGTCGACGTAACCCAGCGCCCCGATCGGGTTGGATCCGCCGCCGGGGATGACGTAGGGCCGGCGACCCTCCGTACGCAGACGGTCCGCCTCGGCCTCCAGTTCGGCGTTCATGTCGGTGCCCGCCGGGACGGTGCGGAGGGTCGCCCCGAACAGCCGGTCCAGCAGCACATTGCCGTTGCCGACATAGTCCGGCGCCGTCGACCCTGTCCGCGCCTCCAGGATGATCGCGCAGTCCAGCCCGTGGGCCGCCGCCGCCGCCGCCGTCTGGCGCACGTGGTTGGACTGCACCGCGCCCTGCGTCACCAGCACGTCGGCCCCCTGTTCGAAGGCGTCGCCCAGCAGGAATTCCAGCTTGCGCGTCTTGTTGCCTCCGCCGGCCAGACCGGTGGCGTCGTCGCGCTTGATCCACAGATCGATCCCCAGCTTCTCCCCCAGCCGCGGCAGGGACTCCAGCGGCGTCGGCAGATGCGCCAGTCGGACGCGGGGAAAGCGGGCGAGGTGCATGGGGTGGACTCCGGGGGCGGGGCAGGGCGGGCGTCCCGCATAGCACCGCCCGTCGCGGGCGGCGACGGATCGTCGGCCATCGCGCGTGTCATCGGGGTCGGCGCGCGCGGACTCCGGTCCGGATCCCGGCCGCGGCGGCCCGGTCCCTCACCTTGTCGGCCGGGCCGTCGCAGCGCGTCAGTGCGCGGGGGCCGTGACCGCCTCGTGCAGGGCCATCAGGATCCACGACGGCGACGGTGCCTGTTCGGCCATCAGGGCGTCCAGCGATCGTTCCAGCTCCGGCGTGACGCGGGCGCTGGCCATGGTCCAGTCGGCGAACATCCGCGCCTCCACCGGCTCGCGGTGCATCAGCCGGATGTTCCTGTGCCGGGGATCGTTCTCCAGCCGGCGCAGCAGGCCGTCCAGCGCCTCCGGCTGGCCTTCCACAACCTGGATGTACCGGTCGCGATGCGCCGCCAGCGCCCCGGTCAGTCCCCGATCGGCGTTGTTGCGCTGCGACTCGGCCAGGATCACCGCCAGATTGCCCAGCGAGCCGGTCGTGCCCGTCGCCGTGCTCTCATAGATCAGTCGCTCAAGGCCCATCGCCCGGTCTCCTCGGTTCACGCCAGGAGGGAAATGCCGGTTTTCGTTTCAATGTGCAAACAACAGGTTGAATTTGCGGGATAAGTCCGGTCCCGTACACGAGTCCCCACCCGTCGCCGGAGCCTTGGCTCCGCGCGTCAGTTTTCGTCGGCTTGCGCGCCCTGCCGCGGCCGCGCCAGATCGAGCCTCTGCAGGGGGGCGGCATGGGCGAAGACCCGACGACTTTTTCGCGCACGGTGGTGGAGCGTCGCCGCTGCGCGCGCTGCGGGGGCCGCTATGAGTACGACCGCGTCCTGTCCATCCAGCGCCCCGCCGCCGCCCGCGCCGCCGCCGAGCTCGAGCTGGACCGGCGGCAGGCCGAGGCCGACGTCGCCATCGTGCGCTGCCCGGCCTGCGGCAAGTTCGGATCCGACGCGGTCCGCGCGCGCCTGCTGATGCTCGGCGCCACCCTGGGGCCCGCCGTCCTGTGTGCCGCCGCCGCGGTCGGTCTGGTCCTGCTGGCCGGCATGACGGGAAAGTTCTTCTGGTTCCTCGCCCTCGCCGCCGCCCTCGGCGCCGCCTGGTTCGCCCTGCTGGCGGTCGTGGCGCTGGTCGTTCCGACCACGGCGAAGACCCGTCCCGCCTCCGGTTGAACCGGCCTCAGCCCGCCGCCGCCCGGATCACCCGCCACACCCGCTGCGGATCGCCCAGCCGCTCGAGCTTCGGCAGGGCGTCGAACCGCGCCAGGCCGCCGTCGAGATCGCGCTTGCCCTGTTCCACCGCCAGGTCCAGGTCGGTCAGGTGGATGGTCGAGCCTGACAGGCGGAAGCCGCCCGCCTGCTCCAGACCCACGGCGTGAAGCACCTGCCCGTCTGGCGTCAGGATCAGCACCCGCCGCTCCGTCACCGCATAGACGACGCGGCGCCGACGCGCCTCCAGCACGGCGGGCAGGATCATCGGACCGGCCGCGACCAGGGTCACCGGCGGCACGAACCACTGCCACCAGTGCCGGAACATCCCGGGGTCGGCGATCAGCTTCGTGACCCAGAACCAGACCAGAAAGCCCCCGATCCCCACCGCCGCCATCAGGTTGATCGACGGCACGAACCGCCGCCCCGGGCGCCCGGCCCACAGCACCGTCTCGCCCGCCTCGGCCGCCTGCCGCGCCACGCGCCGCGCCTCCGGATCGTCGTCCCGTTCCATGTCTCCGATCTGGGCCCGCCGCGGCCCCGGGGCCAGCCCGAGACCGCCCACGATTCCTGACGTCGGCCCGCTCGACAGGCCCCGGCACCCGGCCTATCGTCCGCCCGTTCTCCCGGGGGCGGCAGCTGAGCCGCTGAGATAGAGGTGTCCCTCTGACCGGCCGAACCTGATCCGGGTCATGCCGGCGAAGGGATGAGTACGCTTCCGGTCCACGCGCCCGATCCGCGCCGCAGGACCATCTCGCCCCGCGTCGGCGCGTCCCTCAACCGCTTGAGGCCGCCATGAACATCATCGTCACCCCGCCCGTCACGCCCGAAGAGCCCAACGTCGATTTGGCTCTGAAGGACGCCCGCGAGCAGGTGATGAAGGAGACCGGCACCATCCCGACCGGCGAACGCGCCGGCTCGCGCAAGGTCTACGTCCAGGGCGAGCTCTACCCCGACATCCGCGTCCCCTTCCGCGAGGTGGCGGTGCACCCGTCGGCCAACGAGCCGCCGGTCACCATCTACGACTCCTCGGGCCCCTACACCGACCCGACAGTGACCATCGACATCACCAAGGGCCTGCCCCTGGTCAAATCCAGCTGGCAGCTCGACCGCGGCGACATCGCCCCCGTCGCCAATCCGCGCGAGGTCAGGCCCGAGGACAACGGCCACGCGTCGGGCCGCCACCTCGCGCCGCGCTTCGACACCAGCCGCCACCGCGTCTTCAAGGGCGTCGAGGGCCGCCCGGTCACGCAGTACGAATACGCCAACGCCGGCATCATCACGCCCGAGATGGAATACGTCGCCATCCGCGAGAACCTGCGCCGCGAGCAGACCGCCCCCTGCATCCGCGACGGCGAGGACTTCGGCGCCTCCATCCCCGACTTCGTCACGCCGGAGTTCGTGCGTCAGGAGATCGCCCGCGGCCGCGCCATCATCCCGCACAACATCAACCACCCCGAGGTCGAGCCGATGATCATCGGCCGCAACTTCCTGGTGAAGATCAACGCCAACATCGGCAACTCCGCCGTCCTCTCCAGCGTGGACGACGAGGTCGACAAACTGGTCTGGGCCACCCGCTGGGGCGCCGACAACGTCATGGACCTGTCGACCGGCCGCAACATCCACAACATCCGCGACTGGATCATCAGGAACTCCTCCGTCCCCATCGGCACCGTGCCGATCTATCAGGCGCTGGAAAAGGTGAACGGCGTCGCCGAGGACCTGACGTGGGAGGTGTTCCGCGACACCCTGATCGAACAGGCCGAGCAGGGCGTCGACTATTTCACCATCCACGCTGGCGTCCGCCTGCCCTTCGTGCCGATGACCGCCAACCGCGTCACCGGCATCGTCAGCCGCGGCGGCTCCATCATGGCCAAATGGTGCCTGTCGCATCACCGCGAGTCCTTCCTCTACGAGCATTTCGAGGACATCTGCGACATCATGCGGGCCTACGACGTGTCGTTCAGCCTCGGCGACGGCCTGCGCCCCGGCTCCATCGCCGACGCCAATGACGAGGCCCAGTTCGCCGAGCTGCGCACCCTGGGCGAACTGACGAAAATCGCCTGGGCCAAGGGTTGCCAGGTCATGATCGAGGGCCCCGGCCACGTGCCGATGCACAAGATCAAGGCCAACATGGAGGAGCAGCTGAAGCACTGCCACGAGGCGCCCTTCTACACGCTCGGGCCTCTGACCACCGACATCGCCCCCGGCTACGACCACATCACCAGCGCCATCGGCGCGGCCATGATCGGCTGGTTCGGAACAGCCATGCTCTGCTACGTCACGCCCAAGGAGCACCTCGGCCTGCCCGACCGTCAGGACGTCAAGGACGGCGTCATCACCTACAAGATCGCCGCCCACGCCGCCGACCTGGCCAAGGGCCACCCGGCCGCCCGCCTGCACGACGACGCCCTCAGCCGCGCCCGGTTCGAGTTCCGCTGGGAAGACCAGTTCAACCTCGGCCTCGACCCCGAAACGGCCCGCAAATACCACGACGCCACCCTGCCCAAGGAGGCCCACAAGACCGCCCACTTCTGCTCCATGTGCGGCCCGAAATTCTGCTCGATGAAGATCAGCCAGGACATCCGCCGGGACGCACAGGCGCAGAACGACGCGGGGGGTTCGCTGGCCGAGGCGGAGGCCGGCATGGCGGAGATGAGCGCGAAATTCCGGGCCGGGGGCGGGGTGGTGGAGGTGAAGGTGTGAGGGGGCCCACCTAGGCAGGCGCTATGCCGAGTGCGACGGGACTTCAAAAACTGCATCGAACGCGTCATCACGGAAGAGGCGCACGGTGAGGTTTTCAAAGCGCTCATGATCGCCTTGAGCGGCAAGGTCATCGGCGACCTTGTCCAGCTCCCCCAAGAGCGGGTCCTCGGCATTCACTTCAGTGATTTTCCGCCGCAGAATGTCGTATGGCTCACGCCCACACTGCCAGAGAGCCAAAGAAAGTGTCGATATGAACCGCGGACTGCTGTCCTGCATCACGCAGACAAAGGCATTGTGCCATGCCTCCGCATCGCCCGGTTGGGACAGAGCGACGATCAGATATCTGTAATACGCACCAATGAGATCACCCGCATCGTATCGAGTTTTCGCGGCGTTGAAATTCGACAGCGGATCGAGCGGATCGGACTCGTCGAGCAGGGTCTGCCAGTAGTCCGGACCAGCTCCCTGCTTCTCGGCCTGGACTATTCTTTCGGACGTTTCTGAGAATTTTCGTTGGAAGCTCTCGCCGTAAGTGCTGATGAGCCAATCACAGAGCTCGGCTTTGACTGCAGCTTCCACGCTTAAAGGAAATATGTCTGACCCTTGAGCGACTCCGAAGTGGATTAGAGCTTCACTCGGGTTTCCTGACAGCAGAAGCGCATCCCCGAGCAGCAAGGACGTGGTTTGAGAGGGCTCGTCCTCACTTACCTTTCCATAAAGTTGCGCGGCCATTGCATACCGTCGGGAGAGAAACAGGCACCCAGCAAGCTCGCCGCAGAAGTATGAGCTGTTCTGGTAGTCCGGTCGGAGCCTTCTTGCCCTGACGTAGGCTTGAATTGCCCCCCGGAAATCGCCGAGGCCGCGCCGGACGTTTCCGAGAGAGTAAGTTATGGCCGCTTCAGCGACTGCGTTCCCCTCGTAATAGCCCTTAGCGAGAGCATAATCGTACAGGCTCGCCGTCGCGTTCAGGCGCAAAATTCTTGGCGCACTAGACCGGTGAAGGCTCGCCAACAGGCCAACCAGAAACTCATCTTGCTGGTTCGCCAAGTCGTTCAAATTCGCCAGTGCGACGGCATCTAGCGGCCTACTCACAAGGGCCGCAGAGGCCTGCGCAGCGAGGGGTCTGGCAGTGGCTTTCACACCAAGCGACAACGCGAGCTCGGCCAACTGAGACGATTGACCACTGAGCCCAACCTGATGCGTTATAAATATGAGGGAATACAGAATAATAGCAAACAATTCTTCCGCAGAATTGTAATCGTGATCGACCCGTACAGATGATATTCTATCGATACTGATTAGGATGCCGCTCTTTGAGGCCGTGATCACCAGTTCGACGGGCTGTCCACCTTCCGAAATCCTGACGACGGGCGTCGCTTTCACAAGACGCTCCCAAGCCCTGGAAAATTCATACGACTGAGCGACACTTTCAAGCGTCTGATTCACAACCAGCGGGAGTGGGTGGGCGGCCGAGAACGCCCGAAGTGCTTTACCGGCTCTCACCGTCCTTAGAATTTCCGCCGGCGTTTCTGTCGTCCAAAGATCATCATCTGTGAATGTAACCGTTATGCTGCTTTGCGCGGTAGCTGGTAGATCTAGGTCGAAATGCCATTTAAAATACAATGATTCATCTAATGAATTGTATCTGACGATAATTGTTGGCAGATCAAGCGAACGAAAATACTCAAGCTGGTCAACATCCAGCGTAAGCTTTTTCTTCTTTTTGGGGTCATCTGTCGCGCGAATTTGTGCGTAAAATATATCGCCTGTCGATTGGTCGTCATCCGAAAACACTTCTATTTCAACATCGATACCGTAATCGTGGGTCCGCTTCCTCGGAACCCAAGACTCGGGCAGCGCCTCCTCGAAACGGCGGATCGAAATGTCTTCGAGTCGATGCGATCGCGGTCGTTTAGGCATGCGCGCTCCTATTCAATCCTTATTGACGCGGAATCGGCCGAGCAGCGAGCGCAATCACCCCTCCCCTGCAATCCTCCTCAACGCCTCCTCGAACACCCCCGCCGGCTGTCCGCCCGAGATCAGATACTTCCCCTCCACCACCACCGCCGGCACCGCATTGATCCCCCGCGACCGCCACAGGTCCTCGGCCGCCCGCACCTCGGCGGCATGGAGGTCGTCGGCCAGGACCTCGACCGCCTTGGCCCGGTCCAGCCCCGCGGCCGCGGCCGCGTCGGCCAGCACCCCAAAGTCTGTCAGCGTCTTCCCGTCGGTGAAATGGGTCCTGAACAGCGCCCTCTTCAGCGCCCTCTGCTCGGCCAGGGCCTCGGCCTTCGTCACCCTCGGGCTTGACCCGAGGGCCGCCCAGTGCAGCAGGCGGTGGGCGTCGAACGTGTTCCAGATGCGGCTGTCCTCGCCCATCCGCATCTCGAATCCCGGCCAGGCCTCGGCCGCGCGCTGCGTGATCATGGCGCGGTTGGCCGCCGACTGCTCCGGCGTCGATCCGTATTTGCGGCCTATGTGCTCGACGATGTTCTCGCCCTCGGGCGCCATCTGCGGGTTCAGTTCGAACGGCCGAAACGTGATCTCCGCCCCGATCCCCTCGGCCTTCAGCGTCGCCAGCGCCGCCTCCAGCCCCCCCAGCCCCACCACGCACCACGGACAGACCACGTCCGAGACGAAGTCGATGTGCAGGGTCTTTGCGGGGGCGGTGTCGGTCATGGGGTCGATATGGTGATCCTTCTCCCGCACGGGGAGAAGGCCTCCGGTTTCCCGCCCACGACCGATCCTGACGCAGCCGCGTGCCAGTCTGCAACGACCGCAGCGGCAGGAGGACCCATGGCGGACGGATCACCCCCGGCGCGGGCCAACCCGCGCATCGCCCCGGACGAGGTCTGGGACCAGGTCCGCGCGGACTATCTGGCGGGCATGCCGGCGGCGCGCGTGTGCCGGCGGCACGGCGTCGGCCTGACCACCCTGCGCGAGCGGGCCGCGCGCGAGGGATGGCGCCGCGTCGACCAGCCGTGGACCCCGCCCGACCGGCTGGACCCCGACGACGAGGGCCGCGCCCTGGAGCACAGCGTCGACGGCGACCTCGACCGCGTGGAGCTGCGCCAGCTGTCCTACGTTGCCGCGCGGCGGATGATGCGGGCGGTGATGCGCGGCGACGCCGTCGAGGCCCTGCGCTGGCGCCGCGTCCGCCTCGCCATGGACGAGGAGGAGGCCGAGACGGAACGCTTCTTCGCCGCCGAGGAGCAGGCCTGGCGCCAGATCCACGGCGCCCCCGATCCGGACTCTCCGGACTCTCCGGACCCTGTTTTTCCGTCCGGACCGGCCGATCCCCCCTGATCCCCGCGGCGGGTCGCCTTCCCACCTGAGCCATTCCCCCGGTGGCGCGTTCCGCCCGCATGGCGAAGGGCGAACTCAGGACCTATCAGGCGAAACGCCGCTTCGACGCGACGCCTGAACCCAAGGGAAAGAAAGGCAGGTCCGCCAAGGCCGGCGGCGCCTATCTGATCCAGCGCCACGCGGCCACGCGCCTGCACTGGGACTTCCGCATCGAGGTCGACGGGGTGCTGAAGTCCTGGGCCGTGACCAAGGCCCCCTCGCGCGACCCCTCCGTCAAGCGGCTTGCGGTCGAGGTCGAGGACCACCCGCTGGACTACGGCGCCTTCGAGGGCACCATCCCCTCGGGCAACTACGGCGCCGGCACCGTCCAGCTGTGGGACACGGGCAGCTGGGCGCCCCAGCACCCCGACACCCTGTCGGAGGACTGGGCGCGGGGCTCCATCAAGATGACCCTGTCGGGCGAACGCCTGCAGGGCGGCTGGGCCCTCGTCCGGCTGAAGAACGACCGGGGCAAACCCGCCAAACGCGCCAACTGGCTGCTGATCAAGGAGAAGGACGAGCACGCCGTGCCCGGCGAGGGCGACGCCAATCTGGAGATTGACGCCAGCGTCACCTCCGGCCGCTCGCTGGCCGAGATCGCCGAGGGGAAGCGCAAATGGACCGCGTCGAAGCCCGTCGCAAAGAAAGGACCGAAGAAGCCTGAACCGAAAGCCCGGGAGCCGAAGCTGGCCAAACCGCCCGCCTTCACGCCCATCCAGCTGTGCAAGGTCGCCGACCATCCGCCCGGCGGGGCCGGCTGGGCCCACGAGATCAAGTTTGACGGCTACCGCGTCCAGATCGCCACCGGCGGCGGCAAGGCCAAGGTCTACACCCGCCGCGGTCACGACTGGTCCGACCGCTTCCCCGAACTGGCCGCTGACGCCGCGAACTGGCCCGACGGCGTGATCGACGGCGAGGTCTGCGCCCTGGACGCGGACCACATGCCGGACTTCTCCGCCCTCCAGGCCGCCATCGCCGACGGCGCGACCGCCGATCTGGTCTACTTCGCCTTCGACCTGCTGTCGGAAGGGACCGAGGACCTGCGCAAGCTGCCCCTGTCGCACCGCAAGGCGCGGCTGCAGGCCCACCTGGACCGCGTGCCCAAGGCCGCCGGCAAGCGCGTCCGCTACGTCGACCACTTCGCCACCACGGGCCAGGCCGTGCTGGACAGCGCCTGCCGCATGGATCTGGAAGGCGTCATCTCCAAGAAGCTGGACGCCCCCTACGTCGCGGGTCGCTCCAGCACCTGGCTGAAGTCCAAATGCCGGGGCGGGGACGAGGTGGTCATCGGCGGCTGGTCGTCCGAGGGCGGCACGCGCTTCCGCTCCCTGCTGGTCGGCGTGCGCGAGAAGGACGGCCTGCGGTCCCTCGGCCGCGTCGGCACGGGCTACTCCGCCGCCGTGATGAAGACCCTGATGCCGGCGCTGAAGGCGGCGGCGTCGGACGACAACCCCTTCACCGGCAAGGGGGCCCCGCGCGGCGGCAAGGACATCCACTGGCTGAAGCCCGTCCTCGTCGCCGAGATCGAACACGGCGGCTATACCGAGAGCGGCACCCTTCGCCACGCCGCCTTCAAGGGCCTGCGCGAGGACAAGCCCGCCACCGAGGTCACCGAGCGCCCGCAGGCACCGACGAAGGCCAAAAAGTCAGGAAAACCTGACGCAACCGCGGCCACCCTCCACGTGCCCGGTGAGCCCGCACCGCGCCCCGGCAAGCGGAAGGTCGTGGTCGCCGGCGTGACCCTGTCGAACCCCGACAAGATCCTGTGGCCCGCCCACGACGGCGCGCCCGCGATCACCAAGGCCGACCTGGCCCGCTTCTACGAAATGGCGGCCGAGCGCATCCTGCCCCACATCCACGACCGCCCGACCTCCATCATCCGCGCGCCGGACGGCATCACCGGCCAGACCTTCTTCCAGCGCCACGCCATGCCCGGCTCCAATCCCCGCCTGCGCCTGATCGACGTGAAGGAGCGCGCGCCCTACGTCGCCGTCGCCGACGTCGGAGGCCTGGTGGCCATCGGCCAGTCCGGCGGGCTGGAGCTGCACCCCTGGGGCTGCGCCCCGAACGATCCGGAGACCCCCGACCAGGTCACCTTCGACCTCGACCCCGACGAGGGCCTCGACTTCGCCGACGTCATCGCCGCCGCAAAGGTGCTGAAGAAAGAACTGGAGGCGCTGGGCCTGAACCCCTTCGTCAAGACGACCGGCGGCAAGGGCCTGCACGTCGTCGTGCCGATCAAGTCCGACGCCCGCAGCCGCATCGAATGGGATCAGTGCAAGGCCTTCGCCAAGGCGGTGTCCGAACGCGTCCGCGCCGCCCAGCCCGACCGCTTCACGACGACGCTGGCCAAGAAGGCGCGCGGCGGGAAGATCTTCCTCGATTATCTCCGCAACGGACGCATGGCGACGGCCGTCGCTCCCTGGTCGCCGCGCGCCCGACCGGGCGCCGGCATCGCCTTCCCCCTGTCCTGGGGCCAGGTCAAATCCGGCCTCGACCCCCGCGCCTTCACCCTTCTGGACGCCCCGGCCCTCCTGAAAAAGCCCGACCCCTGGTCCGACTTCCGCGCGGATGCCGTCAGCCTGCGGCCGATCCTGAAGAAGGTGCTCTAGGGCGTGACCGGGAGGTGGCGCGCGAGGAAGGTCTCGATCTCCCTCAGCGCCTCCGCTTCGGCCCGGGAACTCCAGCCGCTGTGCCCCTCGTCCTCGAACTCGACCAGCCGCACATCGACGCCCGCCCGCTTCAGCGCGCCCTCCATGTCCCGGGACTGTCGGATGGGGACCAGGTCGTCCCGCTCGCCATGGATCAGCAGGACCGGCGGCTTCCAGCCCTCGACCCTGCGGATCGGGGAGGTGGCTTCCAGCCGCTCCCGGTCCGTACCCGGATCGCCGATCGATCGCAGCCAGTAGGCATAGGTATCTGAATCCGCGCCGTTCTCCCGCCGTGTGTGGGACATGAGGTCCGGCAGGTCGCCGATGCCCGAAACCGAGATGACGCACCGGTAGAGGTCCGGCTGGGTCGCCCCGCCCCACAGGGCCGCGTAGCCGCCGTAGCTGGCACCCAGGATGCAGACGCGAGACAGGTCGGCCAGACCCTCGCGGGCCAGCTGTTCCACCCCCGCCGTGACGTCGTCCTGCATCAGCCCGCCCCATTGGCCATAACCGGCCATGGCGAAGTCGCGCCCCATGCCTGCCGAACCGCGAAAGTTCGGCTGGAACACCTGATACCCGCGGCTGGCCAGGAACTGGGCCCACATGTCGAAGGTCAGCTGGTCGCGGATCTCCGGCCCGCCGTGGGGCATGACGATCAGCGGCGGCGTCGCACCCGTGTCGTTTGCCGGTCGCGTCAGGTAGCCGAACAGCGGCGTGCCGTCGATCGCGGCATAGTCGTAGCGGAAGGCGCGCCCGAGCCTGTCGGCGGCGAGGCCCTCGCGCGCGGGGCCGATTGGCTCCAGTTTCTTCTCGCCGGTCCGGTAAAGATAGAAGGTGCCCGGATTGTGCGGGGCGGTAACCTGCAGCACCCAGACCCCTCCGTCGTCGGAACGGGACAGGATTTGCACGCCTGCGTCCTCGCCGAAATGGCGGCGCAGGGCGACCATCTCGGCGTTCTGCGCCGCGTCCGTCAGCGTGCAGGCGAAGGCGTCGGCCACCACGCATCCCCCCAGAAAGGCGTTGGTGTCTGCGTCGATGACCAGGCCCGCCGCGTCGTACCGCGCGTCGCGCCAGATGGCGGGTCCCATCGTCCGTGTCCGGAAGTCGTAGACGTGGATGCCGGAGATGGACTCCGGCGCGTCGTCGTCCGGCCGGAAGATGACGTAGACCTGCCCCGGCTGTTCCGCTGGTCCGGCGAAGTGATAATCCGCCAGTTCCCGGATTTCGTCCTTCTTCAGGCGGAAGACCTCGCTCCAGCGCCCGTCCTCGCCGCGCGCTCCCATGACCAGCGCCTTGTCCAGGGCACCCCGCAGGACGTAGCGGCCCACCACCTTGCCGTCCCGGTCCGTGATGTAGTCGATCGCGTTGCGGTCGCCGTTCTCGACCTGCTCGGCCCGGCCGGTGCGGACGTCGATGCGCGCCACGTCCAGACCGTTGTCCTGATAGGTCATGAGGATGTGGTTCGGCTCGCGCGGCAGCATGTCCAGCACGGGGCCCGGATCGCCGTCGCGGGTTGAAGGCGGATCGATCTCGACGAAGCCGCTGCCGTCGCGCGCCACCGAGAACAGGCCGCGGCCATAGCGCCAGTTGCGGATGTCGCCGTCGGCCCTGTTGCCGTGGCGCTCGATGTTCAGCCGGGTCATGCTCACGATCAGCCGGTCGTCGCCCTTCCAGCCGTACCAGTCGATGAACTGGCCGCCGAAATCCTCGTTCGAAGTCGCGCTCATCACGGGAATGGTGGCACCGGTCCTGAAGTCGTGGATCGTCAGGGTGTGCACGTCGCCGGACCGTTGAACGGCGGCCAGATAGCGGCCCGAGGGCGAGACCGAGGGCTGACCCAGGACGGGCGCGGCGGTGAACTCCGCGATGGCGGGCGGTGCCTGCTGGGCTTTCGCTTCGCTCGCCGCGAACGCGAGCGCCATGACACATGCGAACACGCCTCGAACGACCATTCCGCCTCTCCCATCACGCCACGCCATGGTCGGAGTTGGCGGGATTCCGGTCAAGATTCCCGGCAGCCGACGTGAACTCTACCGCAGCGCACGCACGCGTGTGGGGTCTTGCGAGAGGTAGAGATGGGTAACCAGACCGCACAGGTCCACGGAGCCAATCGGCCCGTCGATGCGGGAATCGACTGCATTCCGTCGATTGTCTCCCATCAGGAACCATTGCGATGTTCCCAGCGCGAGGCCCTGCATGTCGTCGACGGACGCCACCCCGTCATGCTGAAAGGTCTGATAGGCGCGCCCGTTTGGCAGCGTCTCTGTGAAAATCTCGCCGTCCCGGCCGGCCAGAACGGTGCGGCCGTCGGATGATCGGCTCACGGGCCGTCCATCGATCATCAGAAGGCCGCTGCGCATCTCCACGGTCTGCTCGGGTCCGGCAACGATGCGGCTGATCCACCTCTGTTCGCCGCGCCGCCGGATGACGATGTCGCCGGGCTCGAAGCCGTCCACGTCACCGCAGTCGTCGGGCTGCCGATCCGCCGCAACGCGTTCGTCGATCTGCAGCGTCGGTTCCATGCTCGTGGACTCAATCGAGTAGGCGTGGAACCGCCGATCCTGCGCCGTGGCGGAAGTGGCAGCCAGAAGGGCGGGCAGGAGGAGCGAAATCAGTCTCACAGCGTCCCCGTCCTTTCCACCTCGACCGGGCCGGTCATCAGGACGTGGCCCGTCGCCTCGTCCCACGCGATGTGCAGCTCCCCGCCGTCGACGACCACCGTTGCCGCCCGGTCGGTCAGCCCTCGCCGGGCGCACGCCACCAGCGCGGCGCAGGTCCCCGTGCCGCAGGCCTGCGTCAACCCCACACCGCGCTCCCAGACACGCAGCCGGATCCGGTCGCGGGCCTCGACGTGGGCGAAGCCGACGTTGACGCCTTCGGGGAACAGGGGGTGGAGCTCGATCAGCGAGCCGGTGGCCCGTACGGTCGCGTCGTCCGGCACATGGTCGATGAAGAAGACGACGTGCGGATTGCCCATCGAGACCGCGCCCGGCGTGTGCAGCACCGGCGCGTCGATGGGTCCGACCTGCAGCTCGATGCCGCGCGTGTCCATCTCCTCGGCCAGCGGGATCTGCGTCCAGTCCAGCCGCGGCGGGCCCATGTCGACGGTGACCCGACGCGGCCCCGCGCGCGTCGCCACGGTCGGTCCGCCGAGCGTGTCGATGGTCACGCGGTCGCGGCCGCCCGCCTCCATCAGCATCCAGCCGACGCAGCGGAGCGCGTTGCCGCAGGTCTCGACCGTGCCGCCGTCGGCGTTCCACACCCGCATGAAGGCGTCGGCGGTCGGCGACGGCTCGATCGCGATCAGCTGGTCGCACCCCTGACCGCTCCGGCGGTCGGCAATCGCGCGGGCCTCGTCCGGCGTCGGCGCGAACGGGCGCGACAGGGCGTCGACGACCACGAAGTCGTTGCCGCAGCCGTTCATCTTGACGAAGGGGCGTCCGCTCATGCGCGGCATATAGAGCCGCCGGGTTCCGGATGCGAGCGACGCGCGTTATGCCGGTCCCATGGCGACCGACGACGCGATCCCCGAGAAGGACGGCCTGCGGCTGCGGGCCCGGCTGCGGGCGCTGTACCATGGGGCCTCGCCCACGGCGGTCCGGTTCCGGGTGGCGGTGCTGGTGATCGACCTGATCATCGTCGCCTTCTTCATCGCCGCGCCCCTGCTGCGCCACCAGCCGCTGGCCTTCTACGTCATCGACTATGTGATCGCCTTCATCCTGGCGGCCGACCTCACGGCGCGTGCGCTCTGCTATTCGGATATCAGGGACTGGCTGAAGAAGCCCATCGTCTGGATGGACCTGTTCATTCTGGCGACGCTGCTGTTCCCCGCCTGGCTGTTCAACCTCGGCTTTCTGCGCGTCCTGCGCCTGTGGACCCTGATCAACTCCGACTTCTTCTGGCGCACCATCGGCCGCCGCTACGACGACACGCGGGTGGAGGAGGTGACCAAGTCGCTGACGGCGCTGATCACGTTCGTCTTCGTGGCCACGGGCTTCGTCTACACCTTCTTCCTCGAGAAGGCGGAGGGGATGATCGGCTGGATCGACGCCCTGTATTTCACCGTCACCAGCCTGACGACCACGGGATATGGCGACATCCTGCTGCCCGGCGCCTGGGGCCGGATGGTCTCGATCGTGATCATGCTGATGGGCGTGACCCTGTTCGTGCGGCTGGGTCAGACCCTGCTGCGCCCGCACAAGGTCCGGTATCCCTGCGACCGGTGCGGGCTGCAGGTGCACGACCCCGATGCGGTCCACTGCAAGGCCTGCGGCAACCTGCTGTGCATCCCCGACGAGGGTCATCGGTGAGCATGACAAATCCGTAAGGCGACGAACCGTCCGCTTGCCGCGCGAACCGCGATCCCTAATGTGCGCCCCGAACTCGGGGACATCACATGCTCAAAACCAGGCTCGCGCTGCTCGCCATGACCACCGCCTTCATCCTGCCCGCCGCCGCGCCCGCCCTCGCGCAGGAGGCCGCCGTGGCCGGCTTTGCCCAGTCGGACGCGACCGATCCCTACCTGTGGCTGGAAGAGGTGGAAGGCGAGCGTGCCATGGCCTGGGTCAAGGCACAGAACGAGGCCAGCCTCGGCACGCTGCAGGGCGACCCCCGCTATCAGGGCCTGCACGATCAGGCCCTGGCCATCCTCGAGGCGCGCGACCGCATCCCCATGCCGGGCTTTGCGACGGGGCTGGAGGGCGAGGCCGAAGGCATCTCCAACTTCTGGCAGGACGCGACCAATGTCCGCGGCCTGTGGCGCATGACAACGGTCGACTCCTACCTGACCGACCAGCCGGAATGGACGACGATCATCGACGTCGACGCCTTGTCTGCGGCCGAGGACGCCAACTGGGTCTGGCGCGGTGCCCAGTGCCTGTCGCCCGACGACCGCATGTGCCTGGTCACCCTGTCCGACGGCGGCAAGGACGCCGTCACGGTGCGCGAGTTCGACCGCGAGACCCGGACCTTCGTCGAGGGCGGTTTCGTGCTTCCGGAGTCGAAGGGCGGCGTGACCTGGATCGATGAGGACACCCTGCTGATCTCCCGCGACTTCGGCCCCGGCACGCTGACGGATTCCGGCTATCCCATGGTGGTCAAGCGCTGGACGCGCGGCACGCCTATGGACCAGGCGGTCGAGGTGTTCCGTGGGCAGCAGACGGACGTCTCGGCCTCGGGCTTCACCCTGCGCGACCCGGACGGCACGCTGCGCGCCGTCATGCTGCGGCGCGGTGTCACCTTCTACGAGGGCGAGACCTGGGTCCTGAACGCCGACGGCACCACGACGCAGCTGCCTCTGCCGGCCAAGTCCGGGATCTCCGGCTTCGTGGGCGGCAAGGTGATCCTGACGCTGGAGCAGGACTGGAGCCACGGCGGGCAGGCGTTCAAAGCCGGCGATCTGGTCGCCTGGGATCTGGACGGCCTGCTGGGCCGCACCCAGGCGCCGATCGAGCTGATCCTGCGCCCGACCGAGCGCCAGGCGATCGAGGGCGTCACCACCACGCGCAACCGCGTGGTCGTCGCCCTGTACGACAATGTGCGCGGCGGGCTGATCTCCTATGCGCCCGACGGTGCCGGCGGCTGGACCGCGACGAAGGTCGACCTGCCGGAGAACGTCTCGGTCAACCTGGGCTCGGCCTCGGACCAGGACGACCGCGTCTTCGCCTCCGTGTCCGGCTATCTGACGCCGCAGTCGCTGTGGCTGGTCGACGCCGCCACGGGCGCGGCGAACACCGTCAAGTCGCTGCCGGCCAAGTTCGACACGGCGGGTCTGGAAGTGCGCCAGTTCGAGGCCACCAGCGCCGACGGCACGAAGATTCCGTATTTCGTCGTCGGTGGTGCGGACATGCCGATGGACGGCTCGAACCCGACGCTGCTCTACGGCTACGGCGGCTTCCAGTCGTCGCTGCTGCCCGGCTATTCGGCTAATGTCGGCAAGCTGTGGCTGGAGCGCGGCGGCGTCTACGTCATCGCCAACACGCGCGGCGGCGGCGAATTCGGTCCCAACTGGCACCAGTCGGCCCTGCAACAGAATCGCCAGCGCGCGCATGAGGATTTCCAGGCCGTAGCGCTGGACCTCATCGACCGCGGCATCACCTCGCCGCGTCGCCTGGGCATCATGGGCGGCAGCCAGGGCGGCCTGTTCATGGGCGCCATGCTGACCCAGCGCCCGGACCTGATCAACGCGGCGGTCATCCAGGTGCCCCTGTTCGACATGCTGCGCTTTCACAAGCTGCTGGCCGGTGCCAGCTGGATCGCCGAGTACGGCAACCCGGACGTGGCCGAGGAACGGGCGTGGATCGCGGCCTATTCGCCGTACCAGAACCTGCGCGCCGACCAGCCCTATCCGCAGGTCTTCATCCACACCTCGACCAAGGACGACCGCGTCCACCCCGGCCACGCCCGCAAGGCCGCCGCCCGGATGCAGGAGCTGGGCTATGACGTCCTGTTCTACGAGAACACCGACGGCGGCCACGCGGCCGGTGCCAACCTGCGCGAGACGGCGCGTCGCCTGGCGCTGGAGTACACCTATCTGACGCGGCGGCTGATGGACTGAGAGGCTCAAATCCTCCCTTGGGGGGGAGGGGGACCATGCGCAGCATGGTGGAGGTGGCCTGACCCGGGCCGAGTTTCAGTACTGACCCACGGCGCTCGCGGCGGCCCCCTACACCCCCGCCGCTTCGCGCCGGTGGTCCACCTCCCCCGTGGGTGAGGATTGAATGCAGCGGAGTAGAAGATGCGCCTTCTGATGATCACCGCCTCGGCCATTGCACTGGCGGCCTGCGGGTCGATGGACAAGATGGGGTGTTACGACGACTGCCCGGTTCCGCCGCCGGGCGCCTTCTCGCAAGCCCCCCCGCCGCACCTGCCCACCGATCTTTCGCCCGAGGGCGTCGCCGCCGCCGACGACCACCTGGCGCTGGAGCAGGTGGACGGGGCCGAGGCCATGGCCTTCGTGCGGGCCTCCAACGAAAAGGCGCTGTCCGTCCTGACCGGCGACGCGCGCTACGAGACCTTCCGCGCCGAGGCCGAAGCCATCCTGACCGCCACCGACCGCATCCCGGCGCCGTCCTTCCTCGGCGACGGGATCGGCAATTTCTGGCAGGACGGCACAAATCCCAAGGGCGTCTGGCGCCGCACGACGCTGGACAGCTACGCCTCGGCCGACACCCGGTGGGAGACCCTGCTGGACATCGACGCCCTCGCGCGGTCGGAAGGCAAGGACTGGGTCTTCAAGGGCGCCTCCTGCCTGGCGCCGGACGAGACCCGCTGCCTGATCTCCTTGTCGGACGGCGGCAAGGACGCCGTGGTGGTCCGCGAATTCGACCTGACGACGAAGACCTTCGTCGACGGCGGCTTCGTCCTGCCCGAAGGCAAGCACCGCCTCAGTTGGCTGGACGCCGACACCCTGCTGGTCGCCACCGACTTCGGCGCGGGCACACTGACCGAGTCAGGTTATCCTTACATCGTGAAGTCGCTGAAGCGCGGCCAGACGCTGTCGCAGGCGACCGAGGTCTATCGCGGCGAACAGGGCGACGGCGGGTATGGCGTCAGCGCAGCGGTCTTCCGCGACGCGGAGGGTGCCGTGCAGGCGGTCATCTTCAACCGTCCGCTCGACACGTTCCGGAGCGAGCGGTGGTGGTGGCGCAATGGCGAGCCGGTGAAGCTGGGACTTCCGGAACGCGTGTCTCTCGAGGGCGTGATCGGCAAACAGCTCGTATTCTCCCTCGATCAGGACTGGGCCTTCTCCGCCAGCCGGGAGAATGGGGAGTGGATCGATCCTCAGCCGGTCAAGGCAGGCAGTCTCCTCGCTGTGCCGATCGAAGCGTTGGCTCCGCCGGCGGAGCCAGACTTGGTCGAGGTCTTCGGCACGGCCCCGGTCATCTTCGTGCCGGAAGCCCGGCAATCAGTCGCGGCCGTGACCGTCTTCGACGATCGCGTGGCGGTAGCGTTCAACGACAACGTCGTGGGACGCATCGCCATCTTCAGGAACCGCGGCGACCGAGGATGGGACCGGACTGATGTGCCCGTCGCCGCCAACTCCGCTGTTGCTCTTGGCGACAACTCCCGCGCGTCCGGCCGTCAGTTCGTCTCCACCCAAGGCTTTCTGACTCCCCCTTCACTCGGCCTCCTCGACGTCGCGGCCGGCACCCAGACCCCCCTCCGCGCCGCCCCGCCCAAGTTCGACGCCTCGACCCACGTCGTGGAACAGTTCGAGGCCACCTCGTCGGACGGGACCAAGATCCCCTATTTCGTCGTCATGCCGCGCGGCCTGGCGATGGACGGCTCGGCGCCGACCATCCTGTTCGGCTACGGCGGGTTCCAGGTCTCCTTCCCACCCGCCTACAAGCCCGAGATGGGCAAGCTGTGGCTGGAGAACGGCGGCGTCTTCGTCCAGGCCAACATCCGCGGCGGGGGCGAGTTCGGACCGGGTTGGCACCAGGCGGCCCTCAACGAGAACCGCCAGCTGGCTTTCGACGACTTCGCGGCCGTGGCCGAGGATCTGATCGCGCGCGGCATCACCTCGCCGCGCCGTCTCGGCATCTACGGCCGCTCCAACGGCGGCGTCCTGACCTCGGTCTCGATCACCCAGCGGCCCGACCTGTTCAACGCGGCGGTGATCGAAAGCCCGCTGATCGACATGCTGCGCTATCACCTGCTGCCGGCCGGGGCCTCGTGGATCGGCGAATACGGCGACCCGCGAATCCCGGAGGAGGCGGCGTGGATTGCGCAGTATTCCGCCTACCAGCGGCTGCGGCCCGACGTGCGCTACCCGCGCGTCTACATCACCACCAACACCCGCGACGACCGCGTCCATCCCGGCCATTCGCGCAAATTCGCGGCGCGGCTGGCGGCCCAGGGCCACGACCACCTCTATTTCGAGGACACCGCCGGCGGCCACTCCAACGATGCCGACCCGGTCGCCAACGCCCGCCGCTGGGCCCGCCACTACGTCTACCTGGCCCAGCAACTGATGGATTGATCCCCGGCTTCGTCCACAGGGGTCACGCGCCGCTCACGGGAATATGAGCGGCGCGGTTCGCCCGGGGCGATAGGGTTCGGCCCCATGAGGATCGGGGGCATCATCGCCGCGGCCTGCGCCGCTCTGGTTCTGGGCGGCGCGCAGACGTCGGCCCAGACCGGCGCGCGTCCGGCGGTCGTGACCGACGAGCCCGTGGTGGTCGAACTGTTCACCGCCCAGGGCTGCGCCGGCTGTCCGGAGGCCAACGGGGTCGTGGAGTCTCTGGCGGACGAGCAGGGCGTGATCCTGCTGACCTGGCCCGTCGACTACTGGGACTGGCTCGGCTGGAAGGACACCCTGGCCAGGCCCGCCTTCACCGCCCGCCAGCGCGACTATGTCGAGGCCCTGCGCCTGCGCGCGCCCGCCACGCCCCAGGTCATCGTCGATGGCCGCCGCGTGGTCGCCGCCGCCGCCGGGCCACTGGACGTCGCCGTGGCCGAGGAGGCGGCGCGCCGCGGCTGGCCGCCCGAGGTGGAGTTCCGCACCGACACCGACCGCGTCGGTGTCGGCTCGGGCCGTGTACCCGAGGGCGGGGCCGAGGTGGTGGCCGTGATTTTTACCCCCGGAGTGCAGACCGTGCGCGTCGGTGCCGGCGACAACCGCGGCAAGACGGTGCGTCAGGTCAACGTGGTCCGCAGCGTCGCACGCCTGGGGCCATGGACGGGCCGGCCAGAGGTGTACGTCCTGCCCGACGGACTGGCCGACGGCGACGGCGTGGCCGTGCTGGTGCAGGCGCGTGCCGACCGGCGGATCCTCGGCGCCGCGCAGCGCTGAGCGCGCCAAATCAGCTTCCATCACTGGCGCGGGTTGCGCCCTTCGGCTGTCACGGCATGATGGTCGGTGAACGGGAGTACTGGGTATGGACGTGCGCGCGGGGCTGAAGGCCGGACTGACCGCGGTCCTGCTGTGGGCCGCCTCGGCCGCCGGTGCCCTCGCCCAGGAGGAGCCGGGCGCCGCCCGCGGCGTAGCCCGGCTGGCCACCGCGGCCCAGCTGGCCGACTGGGGCCGCGAGCGCGACGACCCCGGTGCCCTGATCCTGGCCGCGCGCATGGTCGGCGAGGTGCCGGTGCGGGCCCAGGGCGAGGCCGCCCCCTTCTTCACCGCCGACGCCCTGCTGGACGAGGCGTTGGCCATGGCCGACGGCGACCCGGCCTATGCCGCCGCCATCGAGGTGGTGCGGCAGGACCCGACCCGCGGCGTGGTCTCCAGCCCTTACGGCGACGGCCCCATCGCCACGGTGAAAACCATGCGCGCGCGCGAGGCCTATGGCTTCGACGTCGTGGCCCGTCCGAACGAGATCCTGCGCGTGGCCGGGATCGGCGACGGCGACGCGCCGCTGGATCTGGTGGTGCGCGAGGGCAGCCGCGTCCTCTGCCGCAGCGGTCTGGTCGACCACTATCCGGTCTGTACCGTTCGTCCCCGGACGGGGAGGGTGCGGATAGAGGTGACCAACGGCGGGGCGATCTGGACGCGCGTCCAGATCCTGAGCAACTGATGCGCGCGTTGGTCCGCGTCGCCGCGGGACTGGCGGCCGTCGTTCTGCTGGCCGGACCGGCCGGATCGCAGGACCCCGACAACTCGCCAGAGGCCCTGCGCGCCGAGGCCTATGAAGCCGCCCAGTGGGCCATGGCCTCCGACGCCGCCGACGCCCTGGCCCGGGTCTCCGCCCGCTACGCCGAGGGGCAGGGCGAGCTGGGCGATCTGGCCGAGCAGCGCGAGCGCCTGCTGGCCGAACGCGATGCGCAGGAGCGGGAACTGGCCACGCTGTACGGCACCGACGGCGAGGCCGCCCGCGCCCGTCGGGCCGGGCTGACCGATGCCTATGAGGCCGGGCTGGACGCCCTGAAGGCGGTCGAGGCCGAGATCGATGCCCGCTTCCCCGCCTATGGCGAGCTGGTCGCGCCGCGCGCCCTGTCGGTCGCCGAGACGCAAGGCCTGCTGAATCCCGACGAGGCCCTGCTGCTGGTGCTGGTGAATCCCGAGGCGACCTACGTCTGGGGCATCTCGCGCGACAAGGTCGTCTGGGCCCGCGCCGCCGATCTGGGCGAGGCGGAGATGACGCGATCTGTCGGCCGCCTGCGCTCGACCCTGACGACGGCCGGCGCGCGCCGCGACGCGGACGATCCGGTGGTCGATCCCATGATCTATGCCGGTCGTGGAGGCCTGACCTTCGACCGGGCCGAGGCGCACCGGCTCTACAAGGCCCTGATCGAACCGGTGGAGAGCGCGTTCGAAGGCAAGACGACCCTGCTGTCGGTCGTGTCCGGCCCGCTGACCGGCCTGCCGCTGGCGGTGCTGTCGCCGGGCGCGCCGGGCACGGCCGACGACGCCGGCTGGCTGATCGACCGCTATGCCCTGGCCACCTTGCCGGCCGCGTCCAGCCTGAAGTCGCTGCGGTGCCATCTGGTCGTCGGTGCGGCGCGACATCCCGGTTGCCCACCGGCCCTGACCGTCGGTGCCGAGGCGCGAGACGCGGGCCCCCGCCTGCCGCTGGTGGCCTATGGCGCGCCGACGCTGGGCGGCGTCGCCGTGTCCGGTCCGCGCGGCGCCCCGACGGACGCCGACGCCGTCCGCGGCCACGGCCCGTTGGCCGATCCCGCCAAGCTGCGCGCCCTGCCGTCCCTGCCCGGATCGAAGGCCGAGCTGGAGGCGCTCGCGGTCACCTATCCGACCGGGGTGGTCCGCATCGGCACCGCCGCCACCGAGACCGCCGTTAAATCCACCGACGCCGTGGCCCTGTCGGGCGCCCGCTTCGTGGTCTTCTCCACCCATGGCCTGATGGCCGGCTCGGCCTTCGCCGAACCTGGACTGGTCCTGACCCCGCCCGAGACCGCGACCGAGATCGACGACGGCTATCTGACGGCTTCCGAGGCGGCGGGGCTGCGCCTGAACGCCGATCTGGTCGTCCTGTCGGCCTGCAACACCGCCGCGCCTGATGGTCGTCCGGGGGCGGAGGGTCTGTCGGGTCTGGCCCGCGCCTTCTTCTACGCCGGGGGCCGCGCCGTTCTGGTCTCGCACTGGGCCGTGTCGGATCAGGCCACCCAGGCCCTGATTGGCCGCACCTTCTCCGGACTCGACGCGCTGGGCGCCGACCCCGCCGCCCGCGCCCGCGCGCTGCGTGACGCCTCGCTGGCGGTTCGCGCCGAGGCCCGCTGGCGGCATCCGGCCTACTGGGCGGCGTTCACGCTGGTGGGGGCACCGTGACGAGAGGGCTTAGGGCCTAGGGCTTAGGGCTTAGTCAGAATCGTTGCGGCTCGCCCCTAAGCCCTAAGCCCTAAGCCCTAAGCCCTAAGCCCTAAGCCCCCGCCTTCCTCGCAAAGCTCCACGCCGCCTCGGCCAGCAGCGGCACCTGCGCGGCCATGGATTTCGCATGGGCGCTGGCGGCGGTACCGTCGCGGACGCGGCCGGCGATGCCCTGACAGATGGCCGCCAGCCGGAACAGGTTGTAGGCGAACAGCCAGTCCAGATTGGTCGGCGGGGCGATACCCGCCTTTTCGGCATACCGCGCGGCGGTCTGTTCGATCGAGGGGATGCCCAGCGCCGCGATGTCCACGCCCGCCAGCCCGTTCCTCTGCGTCGCCGGGATGACCCAGGCAATCAGCAGATAGGAGAAGTCTGCCATCGGATCGCCCAGCGTCGACAACTCCCAGTCCAGCACCGCGCGCACCTGGGCCGCGTCCGGAGCCAGGATCAGGTTGTCCAGCCGGAAGTCGCCATGGACGATCCGCGTCGGGCCCTGCGGGGGCAGGGTGGCGGGCAGGAAGTCGATCAGCCGGTCCATGGACGGGATCGGATCGATCTCGGACGCCCGGTACTGTTTGGTCCAGCGCCCGACCTGTCGTTCAAAATAGTTGCCCGGTTTGCCGTAATCCGCCAGCCCGATCGCGGTCGGGTCGAAGGCGTGCAGTCGGGCCAGGGTGTCGACCTGCGCCTCATAGATCTCGCGCCGCTGGGCGGGCTCCATACCGGGCAGCTTCAGGTCCCAGAGCACCCACCCCTCGACCTTCTCCATGACGTAGAACATGGAGCCGACGACCGCATCGTCCGTACACAGCGCATAGGGGCGCGCCACCGGGAACCCCTGCGCGTGCAGGGCGGAGATGACGGTGAACTCCCGATCCACCGCGTGCGCGCTGGCCAGCAGGACGCCCGGCGGCTTGCGGCGCAGAACATAGGTCCGGCCGGGCGTGGTCAGCTCATAGGTCGGATTGGACTGCCCACCCTTGAACTGGCGGATCGTCAGCGGCCCGGCATAGCCATCGACATTGGCCGCCATCCACGCATCCAGCGCGGCGACGTCCAGCGCATGGCGCGGATCGACCTCCCGCGTGCCGGAAAAGGTGGATTGGGCGTCGGTCTGCGAGGCGTCGGTCATGGCACGGCGACGATGGCTGCCTTCACCGCCGCGCGCCAGCCCTTCAGCAGGCGTTCGCGCTCTTCGGTCCCCATCCGGGGCGTCCAGCGGGCGGGTGCCTCGACCGGGTGATCCTCCAGATCGGCGATCAGACCCACGCCCAGCGCCGCCAGCTTGGCCGCCCCCAGCGCCGTCATCTCCTGGAACGCCGGGCGCTCGACCGCCACGCCGCAGATGTCGGCGACGAACTGCATGGCCCAGGCATTGGCGGTGACGCCGCCGTCGACCTTCAGCACGTCCAGCTGCGGCGCGCCGTCCTTTTCCAGCGCATCGAGCAGGTCGCGCGTCTGATAGGCCAGGCTTTCCAGCGCGGCGCGGACGAAGTGCGCTGGCCCCGAGTCCCGCGTCAGGCCGAGCACCGCGCCCCGCACGTCCGGTGCCCACCATGGCGCGCCCAGCCCGGTGAAGCCGGGCACCAGATAGACGCCGCCGTTGTCCTTCAGCCCCTGTGCCATCGCCTCGGACTGGCGGCTCTCGTCGATGGCACCCAGTCCGTCGCGCAGCCACTGGATCGCCGACCCGGCCGAGAAGATCGACCCCTCCAGCGCATACGCCACCTGACCCAGCGCGTCGTATCCCAGCGTGCCCAGCAGCCGGCTGGTGGACGCGACCGGTGCGGCACCGACGTTGGCCACAAGGAACGCGCCGGTGCCGTAGGTGATCTTGGCCTCGCCCGGCTTCAGCGCGCCATGGCCCACCAGCGCCGCCTGCTGATCGCCCGCCGCGCCGTGGATCGGCAGCGCCGCGCCCAGCACCGACGCCTCGCAGGTGCCCAGCAGGTCGGCGCAGCCCCGGATTTCCGGCAGGGCAGCCATGGGCACCCCGAACAGGTCGCACAGGTCCGGTCGCCACGCCCGCGTCGTCAGGTCCATCAAGGAGGTCCGGCTGGCGTTCGTCGCATCGGTGACGTGGCTGGCGCTGCCCGTCAGTTTCCAGATCAGCCAGCACTCGATGGTGCCCAGCTTCACCTCGCCCGCCTCGGCCCGCGCCCGCGCGCCCGGCACGGCGTCCAGCAGCCAGGCGTATTTCGACGCGCTGAAATAGGGGTCCAGGATCAGGCCGGTCGCCGACTGCACCCCCGGCTCATGCCCCGCCGCGGCCAGCTTGCCGGTGGCCTCGGCGGTGCGCCGGTCCTGCCAGACGATCGCCTTGTGCAGCGGCTCGCCGGTCGCGGCGTCCCACATCACGGACGTCTCGCGCTGGTTGGTAATGCCGACGGCGGCGAAGCGGCCGACGCCGCCGGCCTTCCGGATCACCTCGCGGCAGGTCTGAAGCGTCGCGCTCCAGATCTCGGCGGCGTCGTGCTCGACCCAGCCGGGATGCGGGAAATGCTGCGCCAGTTCGATCTGGCTGACCGCGACGGGTCGCAGTCCCCCCTCCGGCGCCGTCTCGAACGCGATGGCCCGCGTCGAGGTCGTGCCCTGGTCGATAGCGAGGATCAGTTTGCTCATCCCGCCACCTTACGCCCGGCGTCGCGGTCGGGTTAAGTGGTCCCATGCACACCGCCTCCTTCGAGGGCGTCCGCGACGCCGCCCGCCAGCTGTCCGGCGTCGCCGTCCGCACGCCCCTGATCGAAAGCCCGGCGCTCAACGACCGGCTCGGCGGGCGGGTGCTGATGAAGTGCGAGAACCTGCAGCACGCGGGTGCCTTCAAGTTCCGCGGGGCCTGGAATCGCATCAGCCGGCTGACGTCCGAGGAGCTGAAGCGGGGCGTCGTCGCCTATTCCTCCGGCAACCATGCCCAGGCCGTGGCGGCCGCCGCGAAGATGATGGGGACCGGCGCCATCATCGTCATGCCCGCCGACAGTCCGCGCGTGAAGGTCGAGGGCGTCATCGCCTTCGGCGGCGAGGTGCGCAGCTATGACCGCTATCGTGAAAGCCGCGAGGCCATTGGCGAGGAGATCGCGGCCACGCGCGGCAGCGTGCTGGTGCGCCCGTTCGACGATCCCTTCGTCATCGAAGGCCAAGGCACGACGGGGCTGGAGATTGGCGAGCAAGCGCGGGAGGTCGGGGCGGGGATCGACCAACTGCTGTGCGGGGCCTCGGGTGGCGGACTGATCGCCGGCATCAACCTGACCATGGCGGCGCTTGCGCCCGACGTGCCCGTGATCGGGGTCGAACCCGCCGCCTATGACGACACTCGCCGTTCGCTGGAAGCCGGGGAGCGGATGACCCACCCGCCGGTGGAGAAGCCGTCGATCTGCGACGCCTTGATGACCGGCCGGCCGGGCGAGCTGACCTTCCCGATCAACCGCCGCCTGCGCGAGGTCGTGACCGTGTCCGACGCCGAGGTGGCCGAGGCCGTCCGCGTCGCCTTCCGCACCCTGAAGCTGGTGGTCGAGCCCGGCGGTGCCGTGTCGCTGGCGGCCCTGCTGGCGGGCAAGGTCGAGACCCGCGGCCGCACCACCGCGATCGTCCTGTCCGGCGGCAACGTCGACCCGGGCCTGTTCTCAGACATCATCCAGGAGCGGTTCGTCCCATGACCCACCCAAGTGACCTGCAGTCCCTGATCGGTCAGGAGGTCGGCGTCTCGAAATGGTTCGAGGTCGATCAGGCCCGGATCGACGCCTTCGCGAAGATCACCGAAGACGAGCAGTTCATCCATGTCGATCCCGAGGCGGCGAAAGCCACGCCGTTCGGCGGCACGATCGCCCACGGCTTCCTGACCCTCAGCCTCGCCTCGGCCATGAGCTATGACGCGGTCAAGCCGCTGGAGGGGGTGGTGATGGGCGTCAACTATGGCTTCGACAAACTCCGCTTCCTCGCCCCCGTGCCCGCCGGCTCGAAGATCCGTGGACGGTTCAAGCTGCTGTCCGCCGAGGACAAGGGCGGCGGCCGCTGGCTGCTGAAGCACGAACTGACGGTCGAGATCGACGGCGGCGATAAGCCTGCCCTGATCGCGGAATGGCTGGGGATGCAGGTGGTCGCGTGAGGCTGGACGCGCCGCCGCCGCCTGGCCCATAACCCCCGCACGACGCCCCGCCCGGAGCCGCCTTGCACAGCCACCACGGCCACGTCTTCGTCCTGCTGTCCTACGCCGTCGCGGCCTTCGCCGCCTGGACGGCGCTGGACCTGTTCGGGCGGGTGCGGGACCGTGACGGCGGCGAGCGGATGCGCTGGCTGGCGGTCGCGGCCCTGGCCATGGGCGGCGGCGTCTGGTCGATGCATTTCATCGCCATGCTGGGGTTCGATCCCGGCGCGCCGGTCAGCTATGAGCCCGGCCTTACGGCCCTGAGCTTCCTGCTGGCCGTGGCCGGCACGGGCGGGGCCTTCTTCGCCGCCTCGCGCGGGGGACTGGGGTCGGTTCGGCTGCCGCTGGCGGCGCTGGCCATGGGCGGAGCCATCGCGGCCATGCACTACGTCGGCATGGCGGCCATGCGCACCACCGCGACCGTCGGCTGGAAGCCGGAGCTGGTCGTCGTTTCCGTGCTGATCGCGGCGGCCGCCTCGTTTGCCGCCCTCTGGGCTTCGGGCCGCGAGACCTCGACACTGTGGCGTCTGGGCGCGGCGGCGACCCTCGGGGCCGCCGTGGTCGGCATGCATTACACCGGCATGGCGGCGCTCGTGCTGCAGCCGACGGCCGCGGCGGCGGAGGGAGGGGCCTCGCCGCTGGCCCTCGCGATCGGCGTCGCCGCGGTGACGGCGGCCATCCTGTTCATGGCGCTCGGCGCCTCGATCGCCGATCAGAAGTCGCGCCTGCTGGACGTCATCGAGGCCGGCGGCGTCGGCTACTGGGAGCTGTCCTTCAAGGACAGGACGGTCCGCTTCTCCGAGCGGGGCCGGGAGCTTCTGGGCCTGCCCCCCGGCACCGGCGGCTATCCCGTCGACGATCCTCAGGGGCTCCAGGCCGACGATCTGGCCCGACGCAACGCGGCGCTCCAGCGCGCGCTGTCGGGCGAGGTGCCCTATGATGTGGAGTATTTCTTCCCGGCCAGCGGCCGATGGGTTCAGGCCTACGGCTCCCTCGTGCGCACGCGCTCGGGGCGGCCGTTCAAGCTGGCGGGCGTGGTCCGCGACATCACCGACCGCAGGCGCGCCTTCGACGAGCTGGAGACCAGCGAGCGGCGCCAGAAGCTGCTGATCAACGAGCTGAACCATCGGGTGAAGAACACCCTTGCCACGGTCCAGTCGATCGCCGCCCTGACGGCCCGGCGCGCGACTTCGGTCGAGGAGTTCGGTGCCCAGTTCCAGGCCCGGCTGATGGCCCTGTCGGAAACCCACAACCTGCTGACCGCCCAGGGATGGGAGCAGGCGACCCTACGCGATCTGATCGCCAAGGAGATGCGTCCCTATTCGCCCGACCAGTTCCGGCTGCAGGGCCCCGACGTCATGATGGCCGCGCCCCAGGCCCTGGCCATGGGCATGATCATCCACGAGCTCGCCACGAACGCCGCCAAGCACGGCGCGCTCAGCGTCGACGGCGGCTCGGTGGTCGTGGCGTGGAGCGAGCCCGGTGCCGACGGCCGGCATTCGCTGGACTGGATCGAGCGAGACGGCCCCGCCGTCTCGGCTCCCACCCGCAACGGCTTCGGATCTCGCCTGATCGCCACCAGCGTGAAGGGCGACCTCGACGGCGAGGCCGAGATGGACTGGCTGAAGACCGGGCTGCACGCCCGGCTGACGTTCAGGGCGGCGGGGCGGTAGGGTTCAGCCCGTCACTCCCCCAAACACCTCAACGCCACCTCGAGGTTCCGCAGCCCGTCCTCGCCCGTGACCGCCGGGGTCTCGCCGGTGCGGATGGCGTGGGCGAAGGCTTCAAGCTCCTTCTTCAGGGGCTCTGCGGGCCAGCTCATGACACCGCGGGTGGAATAGCTGCCGTCGGGCTGCTGGCCGAAGTATTCGGTGACCTGACGGGTCATCAGGTCGGCGACCACGAACTTGTTCGGCGTGGCGACCTGCAGCGTGCGGGTCTTGTAGGGCGTGACCCAGTTGGTGGTGATGTGGGCGATGGTCCCGTTGGCCAGCCGGAACTGCAGGAGGGCGGTGTCCTCGCGCTCGGCCTTGGTACGGGCCAGCTGGGGCTGGACCTCGACGATCTCGCTGTCGGTCAGATGCCGGATGATGTCGATGTCGTGGACGGCCAGGTCGATGACCACCCCGACCTCGCCCATGCGCGGCGGGAAGGGCCCGACGCGGGTGATCTGGATGGAGATGATCTGTTCGTCGGCGACGGCGCGCTTGACCGCCTCGACCGCCGGATTGAACCGCTCGACCTGACCGACCATCAGCACGCGGTCGTTGGCCCTCGCCGCGTCGATCAGGCGCTGGGCGTCGGCCACGGTGGCGGCGATCGGCTTTTCGACCAGGACGTGGACGCCCTTCTCCAGCAGGGCCACGCCGACGTCGCCGTGGGTGCGGTTGGGCGTGGCGATGACGGCGGCGTCCAGACCGGCGTCGGCGAAGGCCGCGACCGAGTCCACGCCCGTGGCGTCATAGACCTGGGCCACGCCCGTCGCCGTCGTCGCGTCGGCGTCGAACACGTGGGTCAGGGTGAAGTCGCGGATGTCGGACAGGACGCGGGCGTGGTTGCGGCCCATGACGCCGGCGCCGGCGACGCCGACCTTGATCGGGGGGAGGTGTGCGGTCATGGGGCCGTTCTAGACTCAGCCGGCGAAGCTGGCGACCGCCGCGATCACGCGATCCTGCGTCGCGGCGTCCAGATCGGCATGCATGGGCAGGCTGATGACCACGTCCTTGAGCCGCTCGGTCACCGGCAGGCCGCCCGCGCCCTGCGGGAAGCGGGCATAGGCCGGCTGCAGGTGCATCGGCACGGGATAGTAGACCGCGGTCGGCACGCCGTGGTCCTTCAGATGGGCGGCCAGGGCGTCGCGGTTCGGGTGTTCGATCGTGTACTGGGCCCAGTTGGAGACGTTGCCGGCCGGCACGTCCGGCACGGCGGCGACGTGGGGGCGCAGGCCCTCGTTGTAGCGGGCGGCCGCGGCGTTACGCCATTCGATCTCCTCGCCGAAGACCTTGAGCTTTTCGATCAGGACGGCGGCCTGGATAGTGTCCAGCCGGCTGTTCATGCCGATCCGCATGGCCAGGTATTTGGGATCGTGGGCGAACTCGGCGGCGCCGGCGGCCAGGTCCTTGGCCACGACCTTTCCGTGGACGCGCAGGCTGTCCATCTCCTGCGCCAGATCGGCGTCGTCGGTCAGGACCGCCCCGCCGTCGCCGTAGCAGCCCAGCGGCTTGGCCGGGAAGAAGCTGGTGGTGGTGACGTCGGCCCACTTGATCGGGTGTTCGCCGCCGATGGTGCAGCCGAAGCCCTGGGCCGAGTCGGAGATCAGCTTCAGCCCGTGGCGGTCGCAGACGGCCTTGATGGCGGGATAGTCCGCCGGCTGGCCGAACAGGTCGACGGCGATGACGACCTTCGGTGTCAGCTTGCCCTCGGCCTTCACCGCTGCGATGGCGGCCTCCAGCTTGGCCGGATCCATGTTGTAGGTGCGCGGATCGACGTCGACGAAGACCGGGGTCGCGCCCAGCCAAGGGACGATCTCGGCCGTGGCGGTGAAGGTGAAGCTGGGCACGAACACGGCGTCGCCGGTCCGCACGCCCCAGGCGATGAGCGGCAGGATCAGGGCGTCGGTGCCATTGGCGCAGCCCAAGGCGTGCTTCGCCCGACCGAAGACCGCCAGCTCCTCCTCGAACTGCCGAACCTGGGGGCCCATCACCCAGGCGCCGCCCTCGACCGCCGCCATCACGGCGGCCTCGATCGCGCCGTTCAGACGGCGGCGCTGGGCCTGAAGGTCGATGAACGCCATGCTCATGGTCGTCTCCTGCAAAATCGCGCGCGGCTTACCGCGAACGGTCCGGACCCGCCAAATCGCAGGAGGTCACTTCGCGTTGCGGGTTGCAACCGTCCGGGTTAGGACCGGGGTGCCGCACAGGGCGGCCTGAGGGCGTAGAGTTTTGCAGTCGGCCGACGCGGCGGTGGTTCCCGCCGCCTTTCTGGACAGGGACGGCGTCCTGATCGAGGACGTGGGCTATCCCCATCGCGAGGATCAGCTGCGCCTGATGCCGGGTGCCGCGGAAGCGGTGCGGCGGCTGAACCGGCTGGGCTATCTGTGCGTCATCGTGACGAACCAGTCCGGCGTGGCGCGCGGCATGTTCTCGCTGGAGCAGATGCACGCGTTCAACGCCCTGCTGGTGCGCAAGCTGGCCGCCAAGGGTGCCATCATCGGCGCGGTCTACGCCTGTCCCTATCACGCCGAGGCGACCGTGGACGAATGGCGGCACCCCGACCATCCCGAGCGCAAGCCGAACCCCGGCATGATCTTGCGCGCCATGGCCGAGCACCGCATCGACCAGTCGCGGTCCTTCCTTATCGGCGACCAGACTTCCGACATCGAGGCGGCGCGGCGCGGGGGAATTCCGGGCTTCCGCTTCGACGGGGGAAACCTGGACGACTATGTCCACGAGCTGTTCGGCGGCTGAGGCTTCAATTCCTTCGGCGATGAAATAGGGTCAGTCCATGACCCAGCCCTACGTCGACCGCCGCTTCACCAGTCCTGACGGCCTGAGCCTGTACGCCCGCGACCACGCGCCCGGCGCCGGACCGACGAAGCTGCCGGTGATCGCCATCCACGGCCTGACGCGGAACTCGGCGGATTTCGGCGGCATCGCCCCGGAGCTGGCGCGGGCCGGGCGGCGCGTGCTGGCGGTCGACGTGCGCGGACGCGGGCTGTCGGACCGGGCGCCGGACCCCATGACCTATCAGCCCGCGGTCTATGCGAAGGACGTTCTGGCCCTGATGGCGCAGGCGGGCATCGAGCGCGCCGTGTTCCTGGGCACGTCGATGGGCGGGCTGATCACCATGGCGCTGGCGGCCATCCGGTCGAAGGTCATCGCCGCGGCGATCATCAACGACGTGGGGCCGGAGGTGGCGAAGGAGGGGCTGGCCCGGATCGCCGCCTACGCCGGCCAGCCGCTCGACACGCCGACGTGGGCGGCCGCGGCCGAGTATGCGAAGCGGCACAATGCGGTGGCCCTGCCGCACTATTCCGACGCCGACTGGGACGCTTTCGCGCGGCGGGTGTTCCGCGAGGGGCCCGAGGGGGCACCGATCCTCGACTACGACCCCGACATCTCGGTGCCGATCCGGGCCATGGGGGCCAAGGGGCTGGTGCCCAACCTGTGGCCCATGTTCGGTCGGCTGGCGAAGGGCCGACCGACGCTGCTGATCCGCGGCGCGACGTCGGACCTGCTGAGCGAGCCGATCGCCGCGAAGATGCGCAAGCGCGCCCCGACCATGGCCTATGCGGAGGTCCCTGGCGTCGGCCACGCGCCCATGCTGGACGAGCCCGAGGCCAAGTCGGCCATCTTCGAGTTCCTGTCGGACGTGGCCTGAGGCTGGATGTGCACCCGGAAATTTCGAGTGCACATGGTGCACATCGAGCGTCGAGAAGGCCGAATGTGCACCCTGAATTTTTGAGTGCACATCGTGCACATCGGACAGGCTGATGCGGCGCATTCGGCCACCCTGGCACGCGCCTGCGTCAGGCGCGGTCGTCAGGCCTTCTTGACGAACTCGGTGCGCAGCACGAGACCGCGGACCTTCTCGACATTGGCCTCGATCTCGTCGGGGTCGCCGGTCAGGCGGATGTTCTTGACCATGGTGCCGCGCTTCAGCGTGACCCCGCCCGAGCCCTTGACCTTGAGGTCCTTGATCAGGGTGACGGCGTCGCCGTCAGCCAGCACATTGCCGTTGGAATCGCGTGTGGGGGTTTCGCTCATCTGCTTTCCTGTCGCGCTATCGCCCTTCGGGCTGCTTGAGCGCGGGCCTTAGGCGTCCGGAACGTTAGCCTCAAGCTCGTCCAGCCAGACCCGCGCCGAGGCGTCGGACGGCGCGCGCCAGTCGCCGCGCGGCGACAGCGAACCGCCCGTGACGACCTTGGGTCCATTGGGCAGGGCCGAGCGCTTGAACTGGCTGGTCTGGAAGAAGCGGACGAGGAATTTCCGCAGCCACGCCTTGATGGTGGTCAGGTCATACTCGACCTTTTCGTCGTCCGGCGTGCCGGCGGGCCAGTGGCCGACGCTGCGGTCCTTCCACGCCTGCCAGGCCAGGAAGGCGACCTTGGACGGGGTGAAGCCGTAGCGCGAGATGTGGAACAGGAAGAAGTCGTTCAGGGCATAGGGGCCGACGGTCTCCTCCGTCGACTGCATCTTCCCGTCCTTCGCCGGCACCAGTTCGGGCGAGATCTCGGTGTGGAGGATCGACTGCAGGACGGGCGTGGCGTCATCCCCGATCAGCCCCTTGTCGGCGACCCAGCGGATCAAGTGGCGGATCAGGGTCTTGGGCACGCCGGAGTTGACGCCGTAGTGGCTCATGTGGTCGCCGACGCCATAGGTGGCCCAGCCCAGCGCCAGCTCCGACAGGTCGCCGGTCCCGACCACGAAGCCGCCGTGCAGGTTCGCCAACCGGAACAGATAGTCGGTGCGCAGCCCCGCTTGCACGTTCTCATAGGTGACGTCGTGCACCGCCTGCCCATCGGCGGCGGGATGGCCGATCTCCTTCAGCATCAGCTCGGCGGTCGGGCGGATGTCGAGCTCCTCGGCCGTCACGCCCAGCGCGGTCATAAGCGCCCAGGCGTTCGACTTCGTGCCCTCCGAGGTGGCGAAGCCCGGCATGGTGTACGCCCGGATGCCGGTCCTCGGCAGGCCCAGCCGGTCGAAGGCGCGACAGCAGACCAGCAACGCCTGCGTCGAATCCAGCCCGCCCGAGACGCCGATGACGACCGTCTTGCCGTTGGTCGCCTTCAGCCGCCGCATCAGGCCCTGCACCTGAATGTTGAAGGCCTCGAAGCAGTCCTGGTCCAGCCGCGCGGGATCGTCGGGCACGAAGGGGAAGCGGTCCAGCGGGCGGCGGAGGTCGGAGGGGGCCGCAATTTCCGGCCCCGGATCGTCGAACCAGGCTTCTTCCGTCTCCCGGTCGTCGAGTTCGATCCGGGCGCAATCTGCGAACGTACCGGTGCGCAGGCGGTCTGCCGAAATGCGCGCCACGTCGACGTCGCAGACGGTCAGGCCGCCTTTCAGCCCAAAGCGCTCGCCCTCCGCCAGTTTGACGCCGAGTTCATGCACGGTCGCCTGACCGTCCCAAGCCAAATCCGTCGTGCTCTCTCCCCATCCCGAGGCCGTGAAGACGTAGGCGGCCATGGCGCGTGCGGACTGGCTGGCGCACAGCATCGCACGCTCCTCGGCCTTGCCGATCACGATGTTGGAGGCGGACAGGTTGAGGAGAATCTGCGCGCCCCGCAGGGCGGCTCGGGTCGAAGGCGGGATGGGAGCCCAGAAGTCTTCGCAAATCTCCACGGCGAAGCGGTAGCCGTGCGGACCGTCAAGGCGGAACACTAGGTCGGTGTGGAAGGGCAGGATCGGCTCGCCGAACAGGGGGGCCCAATGGCCTACACCGGCGTTCATTGCCGCAGAGAACCACCGCTTCTCATAATACTCGCGATAGTTCGGCAAGTAGGTCTTGGGCACGACTCCCAGTGCGCGGCCGTTCGCGGCCACAACGGCGCAGTTGAAGAGCTTGTCGCCGACTCTGAGCGGGGCCCCAAAGACGGACGTGGGGCGGCCCTCGCCCGTCGCGTCGATGATGCGCCTTGCCTGCCGCTCCACCTCGTCCAGCAGGGCCGCCTGCATGTGCAGGTCGTCCAGCGCATAGCCGGTCAGGCTGAGTTCGGGGAAGACGATCAGGTCCACGCCTTCCGCCGCCGCCTGCTCGATCAGGCGGATGTGCTCGTCGGCGTTGGCGACCGGGTCGGCGGTGTGCACCACCGGGGTGGCGGCGGCCACGCGGACGAAGCCGTGGGTGCGGGGGCTGAAGAAGGGGTGGGCCTTGGGCAAGTCGGGCTCCTGACGCTTCTGCTCATTTAGAGCCGAACGCCGCCGCGCGCCATGACGGCGCGTGACGCGGTCCGTTCGCCTCGCTACATGCCTCTCATGACCGACGCACCCAAGAAGGGCTGGCTCTCCCGGCTGACGGAGGGGCTTTCCCGCTCCTCGAAACAGATGACCGAACAGGTCGTCTCGGCCTTCGTGAAGGAGCCGCTGTCCGAAGCCGCGCTGGAGGGGCTGGAGGAGCACCTGCTGGAAAGCGACCTGGGCCCGGCCGCCACCGACCGGATCGTGGCGCGGTTCCGCGAGCTGCGTTTCACCGCCGGGGCCGACGAGCGGGAGGTCAAGGAGGCGCTGGCCGACGCGGTGCACGCCGAGCTCGTGAACCACGAGGCGCGCTATGAGCCACTGGGAGGGACGAAGCCGTTCGTGACGCTGTTCGTGGGGGTCAACGGCTCGGGCAAGACGACCACTCTGGGCAAGATCGCCGCCGACCTGACGGGGCAGGGGGCCAAGGTCATGATCGTGGCCTGCGACACCTTCCGCGCCGCCGCACGTGAGCAGCTGAAAGTCTGGGCCGAGCGGGCCGGGGCCACGTTCGAAAGCCGCCGTGACGGGGCCGACGCGGCCGGGCTGGCGTTCGACGCCTACACCCGCGCGAAGGCCGAGGGCTTCGACGTCGTGCTGATCGACACGGCCGGGCGACTGCAGAACAAGTCGGCGCTGATGGACGAGCTGCTGAAGATCGTGCGCGTGCTGAAGAAGGTCGATCCGGACGCGCCGCACGAGACCCTGCTGGTGCTGGACGCCACGGTGGGCCGCAATGCGCTGGAGCAGGAAAAGATCTTCGGCCGCACGGCCTATGTTTCCGGGCTGGTCATGACCAAGCTGGACGGCACGGCGCGCGGCGGGGTGCTGGTGCCCGTGGCGCAGGCGTCGGACGCGCCGATCAAGCTGATCGGCGTGGGTGAGGGGGTCGAGGACCTGCAACCCTTCGACGCGCGGGCCTTTTCGCGGTCGCTGGTCGGACTGGAGGACGCGGCGTGAGCGAGATGGCGAACAAGCCGGCGTCGACCGTGCGGCAACTGGTGGATTTCGGGGCCCTGCTGGCCTTCATGGCGGCCTATGCCATCAACCGGTTCGTGCGCGGACTGGAAGGCGATCAGGCGCTAGTGCAGGCGACCTGGGTGCTGGTCGGGGCCTCGGCGATCGCGCTGCTCGTCGGCTGGATCGTGGAGAAGCGTCTGGCCCCCCTGCCGCTTCTGGCCGGCGGCTTCGCCCTGCTGTTCGGCACGCTGACGCTGATCTTCAACGACCCGGTGCTGCTGAAGATCAAGCTGACCGTCCAGAACGGCCTGCTGGCCGCCGTGCTGCTGGGATCGCTGCCGTTCGGAAAATACCCGTTCAAATATCTGCTGGAGAGCGCCTTCCAGCTGACGGAGGCGGGCTGGCGCGGGCTGACCTTGCGCTACGGCCTGTATTTCGCGGCCGTGGCGATCGTGAACGAGATCGTCTGGCGGACGCAGACGGACGACGTCTGGGTCGCCTTCCGCGGCGGGCTGTGGATCGCCTCGGCCGCCTTCGGCATCTGGCAGGTGTTCTTCATCATGAAGCATATGATCAAGGACGAGGATCAGGCGGTCGAACCCGCGTCCCCCGACCCCGGACTCTGACGCTTTGCGGATCGTCCGTCGTCAAACCGTAAAACGCCCCTGCTAGCCATGCGGCGGTTCAGTGCAGGGGATGCGGCATGGTGAAGTCCGGCAAACAGGCGCGGCGGCAGGGGGCCCTCGCCGAATCGCCCAGCCATCAGATGCACCGGGCGCTGCAGCTGGCGCTGGACGTCTATGCAGAGGAAGTCGGTTCCGACGGCCCCACCCAGCGTCAGTTCGCCGTGCTGGAAGCCGTCTCGGTCCAGGCGGGCCTGACCCAGACGGACCTGGTCAAGGCGACCGGCATCGACCGCTCGACCCTGGCCGACCTGGTTTCGCGAATGACGTCCAAGGGACTGCTGGAGCGGGAACGGTCGACGCTGGACGCGCGCGCCATGGCGGTTCGTCTGTCGCCGGAGGGTGCGGCCCTGCTGGAGACGGCCCGGCCGCGCGTTCTGGCCGCCGACAAGCGGATCATGGGCCTGCTGGCCAAGGGCAAGCGCGACACCTTCCTGGAGATGCTGTCCGAACTGGCCGCCGCCGCAGACGCCGCGCCGGAGGCGGCGAAGTTGGCTATCAAGGCCGAGAAGAAGCGCCAGAAAGAGGCCCGCAAGGCCGAGAAATCCGCCAGGAAAGCCGGGAAGCCCGCCAAGGCGGATAAGCCCGCCAAGGCGGAGAAGCCGGCCAAGGCGGCCAAGAAGGCCGGCAAGTCGGACAAGCCGACCGATCAGGCTGCCTGAGTCACGCCGGATCGGACGGGGCGCAGACCGCCCGGAACCCGGCGGCGGCGAACCGGACCATGTAGTCGCAGGCGCTCTCCAGATCGCCGGAGCGGCACAGGCCGCCCGACAGCCTGTCCAGCCGCCCGGTCTCGCCCAGCGTCAGCGTCAGGGCACCCGAGAGGTTGTGATAGGCCCAGTACAGATCGACTTCCCGCGCGTCCGGAAGAACCTGCTTGATCAGCTCGATCAGGCGACGGATGGCCGGGTCGAAATAGCGGGCCATTGTCTCGCCGCCGAAGGTCGGGTTGGCGTTGGTCTGGGCCACCAGCGCGGAATAGTGTTTCCAGCCCGGACCGCCCTTCAGCGACCACTGGAACGGCGGCCGCAGGAAGGCCTCCAGCAGTCCCTCCAGCGTCATGCCGTCCGGGCCCGGATCGCGCGCATAGCGGTCCACTGCGGCCACGCGTTCGTTGTTCCACAGCTCCGCCCGACGCTGGAAGACGGCGTCGAACAGTTCGCGCTTGGAGCCGAAGTAGTAGTGGACCAGAGCCGTGTCGACGCCGGCCTCGCGCGCCACCTCGCGGATGGTGACGCCATAGAAGCCGTGCTTGGAGAACAGATCCTCGGCTGCGTCCAGAATTGAGGCCGAGGTGTCGCCGGCAGCCGCGGCCTGCGCCTTGCGCGGGCGTCCCCGCTTTGCGGCGGGGGCATCGGCGGGCGGAGCGTCGAGCTTGGTCATAATGCCATACTTGGCCCGCAGAACCCCGGTGTGCAACGGCGCCACACACGTCGGGCCCCGACGCCGGAAGCAAGCGTGACCGTTTGACAGCGCCCTGAAAGCGGTTACTTTCGGCGAAAATCATTGAACGCTGAATAAAAGCGTCTCGGGCAGAAACATCAGGACTTGGGGTTCATCATGAAGAAATTCGTCAAAGCCGCCCTGCTGGCGGGCGCCGCGTGGAGCGCCATGGCCGGCATGGCCGCCGCCCAGAACGCGCCGGCCCAAGAGCCGGAAGCTACCGCCGTCGACGACATCATCGTCACCGCCCGCCGTCGCGACGAGGCGCTGAAGGACGTTCCGGTTGCGGTCTCCGCCCTGTCGGAGGAACGGCTCGAGCAGACCGGCGCCGCCGACATCACCGCGCTGCAGCAACAGACCCCGAACGCCACCGTCCAGGTCGCGCGCGGATCGAACTCCACCCTGATCGCCTTCATCCGCGGCGTCGGTCAGCAGGATCCGCTGTGGGGCTTCGAGCCCGGCGTCGGCCTGTACATCGACGACGTCTACGTGGCCCGTCCGCAGGGCGCGGTGCTGGACGTGTTCGACGTCCAGCGCATCGAGGTCCTGCGCGGCCCGCAGGGCACGCTGTACGGCCGCAACACGGTCGGGGGCGCGATCAAGTATGTGACCCAGCGCCTGTCGCCGGAGGCCGAGCTGAGCCTGAAAGGCTCATACGGCAGCTTCAACCAGGTCGACTTCCTGGCCATGGGCAGCGTGCCGGTCAGCGACCAGCTGCGTGTCGGTGCCGCCATGGCCCGTTACACCCGCGACGGCTACGGCGAGAACATCAACACCGGCGCCGATCACTACGACAAGGACGTCACCGCCTTCCGCGCGTCGGCCGAATGGTCGCCGAACGACGACCTCCTGGTGCGGTTCGCCTACGACAAGATGGCCGACGACTCGGCCCCGCGTCACGGTCACCGCGAGATCGCGGGTGCCCTGCCTGACGGAGCGGTGCTGGACAGCGTGTACGACACCAACGCCGGCGTGGGCGACGAGAACTCGGTCGAGACCGAAGGCTTCTCCATGAGCGTCGAAGGCCGCGTCAGCGACAACTGGACGCTGAAGGCGATCGCGTCCCGCCGCGAGGGCCGCACCGACACCGTCATCGACTTCGACAACACGCCGCGTCCGACGCTGGACATCCCGGCCTACTACGAAGACGAGCAGACCACGCTCGAGTTTCAGGCCCTGTGGGACTATGACCGGATCCAGGGGGTGATGGGCCTCTTCTACCTCGAAGGTCGGGCCGAGGGTGCCTTCGACACCATCCTGGGCAACGCCGGCGCGACGATCGGCACCGGCGGCTACGTCGACACCACGTCGATCTCGGCCTTCGTCGACATCAATTTCGACATCACCGATCGCCTGCACCTGTCGCTGGGCGGCCGTTACACCCTGGATGACAAGACCGGCGACGTGTTCCGGGCCACCTATCTGGGTGCCACGCGCTCGCCGCTCACTGGCGGCACCGTCCGCGCGCCGCTGGCGATCGCCACCGACTACACGCGCTCCAAGTCCTTCGACCAGTTCACCCCCAAGGTGGCGCTGTCGTATGACATCTCCGACGATGTGACCGGCTATCTGTCTTTCTCGCAGGGCTTCAAGTCCGGCGGCTTCGACATGCGCGGCGACGCGGCGCTGACGCCCAACACTGTCAACGGCTACAACCCCGAGACGGTCGACAGCTATGAAGCCGGCCTGAAGGGACGGGTCGGTCCGCTCTCGTTCAGCTCGGCGATCTTCTACAACGAGTATCAGGACCAGCAGGTCACCACCCAGGTCCCGGCCGGCGCCGGCATCGCCAGCTTCGTCGACAACGTCGGCTCCTCGACCTTCTACGGCGCGGAGTTCGAAGGTTCGCTGTTCCTGACCGAAAACCTCAGCGCCAACTTCGCGGTCGGTTACCTGAACTCCGACTTCGAGGAGTTCCTGCGCTACAACCTGACGACCATGGTGTTCGAGGACATCTCGGATCTGGTGGTTCTGCAGAACGCTCCGGAATGGACCGGCTATCTGGGTCTGACCTGGAACAGCCAGCTGGCCGGCGGCGACCTGACCATCATCCCGCAGGTCTCCTGGCGCGACGACTACAGCCAGTTCGAGTTCCCGAACCCGGTGCTGGACCAGGAGGGCTTCGCCCTGGTCGACCTGTCGGCGACCTGGACCTATGACCGCTTCGTGGTCGGCGTGTACGGCAAGAACCTGACGGACGAGGAGTACCGCGTCGGCGGCTACAACTTCGTCGGCGCGCTCTTCGACAACTCGGTGATCGGCTACTACGGCCCGCCGCGCACGGTCACGGCCTCGGTGACCGTCAAGTTCTGACCCGTCTGAGTTCCTGAACGACTGGGCGGCGGTTCCTCGCGGATCGCCGCCCATTTTTCTTTGGGGGCCGACGCGTTAGGGTCGGCCGCAGAACGAGCCCGGGGGAGGGGCCGCCCATGACCGAGACCGCCGCCGCGCCGACCGAGCGCCCGGGTTACCGCTTCTACGTCCTGGCGGTGCTGATCCTCGTCTACATGCTGAACTTCCTCGACCGGCAGATCATCGGCATCCTCGCCGCGCCCCTGAAGGAGGAGTTCGGACTGTCGGACAGCCAATTCGGCCTGCTGGGCGGCATCGCCTTCGCCAGCGTCTATTCCACACTGGCGATTCCGCTGGCGTGGCTGGCCGACCGCTTCAGCCGGGTCTGGATCATGACCGGGGCGCTGGCCGTCTGGTCCGGCTTCACCGCCCTGTGCGGGACGGCCACCAGCTTCACCCAGCTGTTCCTCTATCGCATGGGCGTGGGTGTGGGTGAGGCGGGCGGCGTGGCCCCGGCCTATTCCCTCGTCGCCGACTATTTCCCGCCGCACCAGCGCGCGCGAGCCCTGGCCGGCTTCGCCTTCGGCATCCCGCTGGGCACCGCGGCCGGCACTCTGGTGGGCGGCCTGCTGGCGGCCGAGTACGGCTGGCGCACCGCCTTCATCGTGGTCGGCGTGCTGGGCGTCGCCCTCGCCCCGCTGATGCGCCTGACCGTGCGCGACCCCAGGCGCGGCGGCACGGACCTGGCCAAGGCGGCGGTCGCGGCGGCGCCCGTCGACGCGGCGCCCGTACCGGCGTCCCACCCCGCCTCGGGCTCGGGAGCGCTGGGCCGCAAGGTGGCGCTGGGGATGCTCGGGCTGGGCCTCGGCCTGATGGCGCTGGCGGCCTTGAACCATTTCGGCGGCGTGGCCATCGGCAGCGCCGCCGTCCTCGGCTTTGGCGGGCTTCTGGCCCTGGTGATCGGCATGTCGGTGCTGATCGCCCAGGTCACCGCCTCGGTGGTGATCCGCAAGAAGAGCTTCTGGCTGCTGGCGCTGGGTGCCGCCTCGTCGTCGGTGTGCGGCTATGGCGTGGCTGGCTGGCTGCCGCTGTTCTTCATGCGCAGCTTCGACCTCAGCCTGCGTCAGGTCAGCTGGTACTATTCCGGCATCGCCCTGATCGGCGGCATCGCCGGCATCTGGCTGGGCGGCATGATCGCCGACAAGCTGGGCAAGCGCGGCAAGGGCGCCTATCCGCTGGTGCCGGCCATCGCCTTCCTGATCTCGGCACCGTGCTTCATCCTGGCCATGAACTCCGACTGGCTGATCGGCCAGATCATCCCGGGCGGTGGCACCCAGGTGCAGGCCCTGACCGTGGCCTTCCTGATCTTCCTGATTCCGACGGGGCTGAACCTGGCCTGGCTGGGGCCGATCACGGCCTCGGTCCAGCATCTGGTCGCCGCGCCCATGCGATCGACGGCTTCGGCCCTGTTCCTGCTGATCAACAACCTGCTCGGCATCGCCGTCGGCTTCTACTATTTCGGTGCCGTGTCGGACCTGCTGAAGCCCCAGTTCGGGGACGAGAGCCTGCGCTGGGCCATCTACACGGGAATGGGCTTCTACCTTCTGGCCGCCGTGCTGCTGATCGGGGCCTCGCGCACCCTGAAGCGCGACTGGGTGGACTGAGGCGTCTGTCTCCACGGCCGGTCAAGGCATCACAGCGGTCACGACGGAGGCACAGCGAACACGACGGGGCCGGAGCCCGTCGCCGCGCGCAGCGCATTTCTCTTTGACGACGCAGGAATGCCTGCGGCGCTTCGCGCTCGGTCCCGTAGTGTTCGTTGCGCGTCGGTGTGTTCGCTGTGATGAACAAGTACGCCCAACCGGCATGGCTCAGCCGGTTGCGCCGTTCCGCGCCCCCTGCCAAAAGCGGCCCCAACTCTCTCCTCCCCATCGGCGGCGCTTCTCATGAACATCCACGAATATCAGGCCAAGCAGGTCCTCAAGGGCTTCGGCGTGCCCGTCGCCGAGGGCGTCGCCATCACCTCCGCCGACGAAGCCGAGGCCGCGGCGAAGCAGCTGCCCGGACCGCTGTGGGTGGTGAAAAGCCAGATCCACGCCGGCGGCCGCGGCAAGGGCAAGTTCAAGGAGCTGGGCCCCGACGCCAAGGGCGGCGTGCGCCTGGCCTTCTCGATCGACGACGTGGTCAGGAACGCGAAGGAAATGCTGGGCGCGACCCTGGTCACCGCCCAGACCGGCGACGCCGGCAAGCAGGTCAACCGCCTCTACATCGAGGACGGCGCCGACATCGCCCGCGAGCTGTATCTGTCGATCCTGGTCGACCGCGCGCACGGCAAGGTCGCCTTCGTCGTCTCGACCGAGGGCGGCATGGACATCGAGCAGGTGGCCCACGACACGCCCGAGCGCATCCAGACCGTCGTCATTGATCCGACCGCGGGTGTCACCGACGCCGACGTGACCGCCCTGTCCGACGCCCTGAAGCTGGACGGCACCGCGCGTGAGGACGCGAAGACCCTGTTCCCGGCGCTGCACAAGGCCTTCGTCGAGAAGGACATGTCGATGCTGGAGGTCAATCCTCTGATCGTCATGGAGAACGGCCGCCTGCGCGTGCTGGACGCCAAGGTCAGCTTCGACGGCAATGCCCTGTTCCGCCACAAGGACATCCAGGCCCTGCGCGACGAGACCGAGGAGGATCCCAAGGAGATCGAGGCCTCGAAGCATGACCTGGCCTACATCGCCCTAAACGGCACCATCGGCTGCATGGTCAACGGCGCCGGTCTGGCCATGGCCACGCTGGACATCATCAAGCTGTACGGTGCCGAGCCCGCCAACTTCCTCGACGTCGGCGGCGGCGCCTCCAAGGAGAAGGTCACGGCGGCCTTCCGCATCATCACCTCGGACCCGAACGTCGAGGGCATCCTGGTCAACATCTTCGGCGGCATCATGCGCTGCGACATCATCGCCGAGGGCGTGGTGGCCGCGGTCAAGGAAGTCGGGCTGAAGGTGCCGCTGGTGGTCCGTCTGGAAGGCACCAACGTGGAGCTGGGCAAGCAGATCCTGCGTGACTCCGGCCTGAACGTGATCCCGGCCGACGACCTGGCCGACGCAGCCGAGAAGATCGTGAAGGCGGTGAAGGCGGCCTGACGCCGCCTTTTCGCCGTCAGCGGCGGATTTTATCGCGCGACCCGAACGGAGCCCGCCCGAATGAAGACCGCCCTCGCCCTGACCGCTTTGCTGATGGCCACGCCGGCGGCAGCCGATCCCTATGACGACTTCCTGGAGTTGTGCGTGGCCCCCGCGGGCGACGTCGCGGTGGCGCAGACGAAAGCCCGGGCAGCCGGGTTCGGAGACGCCCCGACCGAGCTGGCGCAGACGTTCCGCCTGCCCGACTTTCCGGATGCCATTCCCCTGACACGGGGCGAGGGGGAGGCGATGGAGATCTTCATCGCCGGCACGGCGCCGCGTGAGGATTTCGGCGAGATGACCGGCACGACCTGCATCGTCGTCGCCCCCGGTCTGGACGCGGCCTCCGCCGAGACGCGGCTGGAGACGAAGCTGGGCTTCCCCGCCTTCACCGACGGCGCGGCCGGCGCGCCCATGTGGTATCTGACCGGCGGTCCGGACGTGTGGCGCTCCGAGCCCCAGTTGGTCGGATCATCCGACGCCCGGATCGCGGCGGTCGCCGCCGAACGCCCGGTCTCCATCTTCGCCGTCCTGCCGATGGGACAGGGCGCGGGCCTGATGTACGGAACCCTGAAATGAAGCCCCTGCTGATCGCCGCCGCCCTGGTCCTGATCGCAACGCCCGCCGTCGCCCAGCAGGCACCGCCCGTGATCATCCCCATTCGGGCTCCGGACGAGGCCGGGATCACCCGCTACGTGGCCGACTTCACCCGGCTGTGCCTGGACACGGGCGGGGAGCGCGAGGCGGTCCGCGCCGCCGCGGTGGCCGCGGGCTGGACCCCCGGCACGCCCCCGGCCGCGTCGCCCAACGCCACGGACATGGCGGTTTGGGACGCCCCGGACGGGGGGGCCAAGCTGATGACTTCGGCCTCGCCGCAGGGGGATATGGACGACGGCCTGACCGTGCGCACCTGCGTCCTGCAGCCGGCCCCGGGCTCCGCGCCGTCGCGCGCGGATCTGACCCCCCCGATCCAGGCGGCGGTCGCCCATGCCCCGCGCCTCACGGCGCAAGGGCCGGTCTGGGTGGTGTCCGGGACGAGAGCGGACGGTTTCTCCGACGAAAGTGCGATCTTCGCGGCGGCGGGCTCGACCGAGGAGGGCTTCAAGCTGGCCCTCCAGCGTCCGCTCCTGTTGGTCAACCTGGTCGGCGGACGCGATCAGGCCGCCGCCGTCGTGTTGCGGTTGTCGGTCGAATAGCCGCACGGCCCCGCTTTGCGGCGGGCCTGTGGACGGTTACACTGTGTGAGAGACCGGGGGGACCGGTTCCCACATCATCATCGAGGCTGTTCCAATGTTCGCTTTCCGCTCGCCCCTGAAGACGGGCGTCCTGTCCGCCTGCGCCGTCGCCGCCCTGGCCTTCGCCGCCCCGGCCGTCGCCCAGGACCCCCTGTTCGAGACCTTCAGCAGCATCTGCGTCGCCGGCGACGGCGATGCGGCCAAGGCCGCCACCGTGATCGAGGGCGAAAGCGGCTGGATGCCGCTGGACCCGGCGATGTTCGGCAATGACGCGCCGTTCGACAACCTGAAAGCCTGGATGAAGCCGGAAGGTGCCGGCTTCAACCTGGTCATGACCGGCGACATGTCCGAGCCGATGGAGGGCATGGTCGGCATGGAAATGAATATGGGCGTCTGCGCCGTCGGTGCCCAGCCGGCCGAGGCCGCCGCCGTCGAGGCCGAGGTCAAGCGCTACACCGGTGCCCAGGCCCCGGCGCCCGAAATGGACACCCCCGAGTTCCGCGGCTACGTCGTGAACATGGAAAACGGCCGTCCGACGCCGGTCGACCCGAACATCACGTCCGAAGGCCTGGGCATCCAGATGATGACCGGCAACCTGCGCCTGCTGATGGTCGGCGAGCAGGGCGGCGTGACCATGGTCATGTACATGGTGCCCAAGGTCCAGTGATCGGCTGAGGGCGCACCCGCGCGCCCGCGTCATGAAAACGGGGGGCGGCGTCTCGACGCCGCCCCTTTTCGTTTGCGCCAACAGGGTGGCGCCCGCCGCCGCCATCGCCTATTCACCCGCCCGGCGACGGTGGTCGCCGACCTCCCCGCGCCGCGATCCGAAGGCCCCGAATGTCCATCCTCGTCGACAAGAACACCAAGGTCATCACCCAGGGCATCACCGGTGCCCAGGGCACGTTCCACACCGAGCAGGCTATCGCCTACGGCACCCAGGTCGTGGGCGGCGTGACGCCCGGCAAGGGCGGCATGACGGTGCTCGAGGACGTGCCGGTGTTCGACACCGTGCGCGAGGCCGTGGAGAAGACCGGCGCGAACGCCTCGGCCATCTACGTGCCGCCGCCCTTCGCCGCGGCCGCCATCCTTGAGGCGATCGAGGCCGAGGTGCCGCTGATCGTCTGCATCACCGAAGGCATTCCGGTGCTGGACATGGTCAAGGTGAAAGCGCGGCTGGAAACCTCGTCCTCGCGCCTCATCGGCCCCAACTGCCCGGGCGTGCTGACGCCGGGCGAGTGCAAGATCGGCATCATGCCGGGCAGCATCTTCAAGAAGGGCTCGGTCGGCGTGGTCTCGCGCTCGGGCACCCTGACCTATGAGGCGGTATTCCAGACCTCCAACGCCGGCCTGGGCCAGACCACGGCCGTCGGCATCGGCGGCGATCCGGTCAAGGGCACCGAGTTCATCGACGTGCTGGAGATGTTCCTGGCCGACGACGCCACCGAGTCCATCATCATGATCGGCGAGATCGGCGGCGCGGCCGAGGAAGACGCCGCCCAGTTCCTGATCGATGAGGCGAAGAAGGGCCGCAAGAAGCCGATGGCCGGTTTCATCGCGGGCCGCACGGCCCCTCCCGGCCGCACCATGGGCCACGCGGGCGCCATCGTCTCGGGCGGCAAGGGCGGTGCCGACGACAAGATCGCGGCCATGGAGGCGGCGGGCATCCGCGTGTCGCCGTCCCCGGCGGCCCTGGGCGAGACGTTGCTGGCCGCGCTCAAGGGCTGATCCGTCAGGCTTCGTCGGTTGACGGGGCTGCGACGATCCCGCCTGATCCCGGTGCCGTAGCCGGGAGGACGTCCATGCGCAGCCTGCTTCTCGCCGCCCTGCTGCCTGCCGTGGCCGCCTGCGCGCCCGCGCTGGCCCAGGACGCCGGATCGCCCCCTGCCGCAGGGGCCGGGCCGCTGCACGTAACCCTTCGGGGCGACTACGTCGGCAAACAGATCCGCATCTCCGCCGACGGGCGCGTGATCGAGAATCGTCGCTTCACCTTCCCGCCGCCCGGCGCCGAGGACCGGCTGACGACGGGCTGGAGTGAGGCCGGGACGGTCCGTCTGAAGATCGAGATCGAGGGCTGCCCCGCGATCTGGGAGCAGGACGTGGCCGTCGCCCCGTTCAGGTCGGCGTCGCTCATTTTCGACGGCTGCGCGATCGAGGCCCTTCAGCCGGAGTGAATCGGCGTTTTTCCGCGCTTTTCGCCAAGCTTCGGTCATGACCCGTGAGCAA